>OGIN01001604.1_pt1 | contig 10864 bp, 3 predicted proteins | sample 1571851 | NCBI WGS metagenome assembly OGIN01 (sample SAMEA2582123, study PRJEB24529) | metagenome | biome: Human gut stool | place: China | collected 2011 | reverse complement strand
CCTCGAAATAAGAAAAGTATGTTCCATCCTCCTCTGCGATCCGATGTTTCGGGTCATTCCAATATTCAAAATACCAGCTTTCCAGTTCTTCCACACCATATCGATTGACCAAATGCACACAGAGCGCACGAATAATTCCTTCAAATGTATCATAAGTATACATTCCCTGATCTTCCATCTCCCGTACGCTTCGCTCCGGTGTATACATAAACATGATTGGTTTATGCCCTAATTCCAAATAAGGCTTCCACCCATTTTCCAAGAGAAAATCCAACACAAGATCCAATTTTCGAAAATTGTAACCATTCTGTCCGTCAAAACACTCTTCCCTCGACAAAATATTCCAGATCCTTGCGTACTGAAATCCTGTCTTCCGTTTAATCTCTCGTAATTGCTCCTGTACTTCCGATCGCAAGATCGTATACGCATCCCCTACGCAGATCGCGCGGCTTGCAATTCCCCGCATTTTCTCGTACTTTGTCACGTCCATCCGGCAGACACGTCCCTCTTTTGCCGCAACTTCCTGCTTTTGTTCCCGGTAATTCAGATATTCTATAATCTGTGTCCGCTCTCTTTCCGAAAGTTCGGTCTGTGCCTCCTCAGAACCCCCTTCTTTCTGCATCTTCTTCCGGTATTCACTTGGCGCTTCCCGGTAAATATCCCGAAATGCTTTCGTAAATGCCGCCGAGGTCGGAAATCCGTTATCCAATGCAATCCGTGTGATATTTTTCTTCGTATACAGAAGTTCATCCACTGCATGAAACAGGCGCACATTATTCAGATATTCCATAAATGTCATTCCAAGATGTTTTTTAACATATTTCGATAGGTATGCGTTCGAAAGATAAAGCCTGTCTGCCAGATCATTTAAACTGATCTGACTTTGATAATTCGCCTGAATATAATTCTGAATCTGCTGGATCCGTATCCGATCCTGCGAATCTTCCATGTGAAGTCTCGAATCGTCCGCCTTTACAAGAAAATTACTTGTCAAAATATACAGCGCCTCATAGCACAATGCGTTCAAGTGCAGCGCGCCCTTTTGTTCCCGCTCAAAATGCCGCTCTAATATCTTATCCAGCGTCTTTCTGAGATCACGGTATGCCTCATTGCGATCTGCCACTGTATTACACCAAAATAAAAGCTGCATTGTTCCCAGTTCTTCTGCAAGTAAATGAAAATCGATTTCAAACCGAGCTCCCAAAAGATCTTCGCTCCCGATCATCTTATGGCGTTTGTTCGCGTTGATCACAAGCAGATCCCCATGCTTCAAGACAAAAGACGCATCATCAATCTGAACTTCCAATACGCCTTTCAACACATAAAACAACTCCGGATTCTGATGATAATGTGTAGAAATTTCTCCGTTTGTAATAAAGTGAAACTGCATCAATTTTCTTTCGTTTTCCATCATTCCATTAACCTTCCATCCTGCAAACTTCTTATTTAAGTATGACACATTTGATTGTTTTTCTCAAGAAAAAAACAATGCCATCAGTGAACCGGAAATCTTCCTTTTGTCCACTGATGGCAACAATATTGTGATTTATGTTTCATCCTTATTTCTTTTTTGAAGCATAAACAATAAGTTCTGTACAGCACATTCTAACATTTCTTTTGTAATTCTTTTTTCTTCATATCCTTTTCTTATCTGTTGAATGACCGGTGGCCCGCCCGGCATGATAATATCATTTCCTGCCGCAATTGCATCGGCTCCATCCACAACAATATCCATATCCCCCCAATCTGTCACCACAACACCTTGGAATCCCCACTCTTTCCGCAGAATATCGGTGCATAAATCCTTATTTCCTCCGGAAAAAATCCCGTTAATTTTGTTAAATGCCGTCATCAGGCATACAATATCAGCTTCCTGCACCAACATTTTAAATGGTTTTAAATATAATTCTCTTGCAGCGCGCTCTGTAATGATCGAATCCACCGCATCATAATTCTTTTTTGCATTTCCTCTCCGATAGGTTTCCTGTTCATTCACAGCAAAATGTTTCGGACATACCAATACGCGATGATTTTCCTGAACCCCTTTCGAAATTTCACAAGCACATATTCCCGTCAAAAAAGGATCTTCTGAAAAATATTCAAAATTTCTCCCCCCCAACGGATTTCGCTGTAAATTCACCGCAGGAGCTAACCAGACATCGACTTTTTGTTTTTCACATTCCTCGCCGACAGCATTTCCAAACAAGTACCATAGTTTTCGATCAAAAGAACAGGAGAGCAACATTTCTGTCGGCCAGCTTATCTCACCAATTCCTGCCGGACCATCTTTATAAAACACGGAGTAAATGTCCTTTTCCGGAATTGCCGGCGACACATATCCGTTTACGCCTGTCGGATGACTGTTTACTGTTACCGGATTTCCATTGGAATCTGTAATTGTTTCAGGATCATGCTTTTTGGCATATGCTGAAAAAGGGATACCCGGTCCATATCCGACACATAATGCCATAAGCTGCTCCATTGTTAATTCTGTTACGATTTTATCTTTCTTGTGTGATCTCTTATCCCGGCTTTTTCCGACAACCTTTTCTAAGTTTATCTTATATTTACATATACATGTCTGCTCTTTCTGTTTTGCCACAATAAATGGTACTTTCCCCTGATTACATGGTTGCGGCATTAACTTATTTGAACATTTTTCTGTCAGAATATCTTCTTTTAATTCAATTTCAACCATTGGTTCTGTTTTTTTAGAAGAAGTTCCGACTCTTAAAAAGTAAGTTCCCTTTTCTATTATATAAGATGCTTTTTCTTCTACATAAGTAGCCATTTCCTCCCAAGGAATTTTTATATATATCCTCGTTTCTTCTTCCGGCTGAATAATTTCTGTCTTTTCAAATCCTTTCAATTCCTGATATACTTGCTCGCTTTCGCATTTACATTTTGATACGTAAACTTGTACGACTTCCTTCCCCATTCTGGTTCCGGTATTTTTTACTGCAACTTCTAAAGATATATTTTCATTTGACGTGTAAATATTTTCCAACCGAACCGAAAACTCTGTATAGGATAAACCATATCCAAACGGAAACAATGGTTCTACCTGAAAAGAATCAAAATATCGATAACCAAGATAAATATTTTCACGATAAACCGTCACCGGACTTTTTTCATATTTCACACTTCCGTTTTCAGCTGCATTTAACCCATAACTCTCATATGTAAGCAGCAGCTCGGGATCATCTTTGTTCCAGCTAAAATCCTTCCATGTCGGATAATCCTGGTATTTCCTTGCAATCGTAAAGGGCAGTTTTCCGGATGGATTTGCCTTTCCCACTATAAGATCCGCTAACGCTCCTGCCCCCTCTTCTCCAGGAATACCGATAAACAGTATTCCCTTTATCTGCTTTTTTTCTGTCCATGAGAGGTCTATAAGTCCATTTATATTTAAAATTAAAATAACCGTAGAAAAATTTTCGCATACTTGATCGATTAATTGCTGTTCCGACTCCGTCAAATAATAATCTTCTTGTAAATGTCTGTCACACTCTTCTCCTCCGGCATTTCGTCCTAATACGATCATTGCTGTTTTTGTCTGTCTGCCGGCATCTTGAAGTAATTTTTCCGGTACCGAAAATTCTTTTTCCGGCGCATGATACTTCCCGAAAATCTCATACATCCATCCGCAATTCGACGTCTTCTCCAGCTTCGACCAGTCAATCGTGTCTTTTGGTTCTTTCCTATCTTCTTCAATACTTTTTAAATAGAAGGACTTCAAACTTTTAACTGTATTGATTCCCGCCTCTTCCAATGCTTCCAATATATTTTTCTTTCCTTCTACATAAGCAGCTCCGGAACCGTTTCCCGAATAAATCATATCTATTTGTGCCCTTCCAAAAACTGCAGTTGTTGTATTCAGATCCAACGGAAGTACATTTTCTTCATTTTTCAACAATACCATCGATTCTTCTGCAATTTTTTTTGCAACTGCCTGTTTATTCATAAGGTCTCACTCTCCGTTTTTACTTTCGCATAAAATCCTCTGTCTTTTCCTGAAATCCAACGGCTGTTCTTAATTTCAAACTCTCCGTTCAATCTAATATCTTCCGAAGAACTTCCTACTTCCACGCCGATCATTCCCTTTTCAACTTTCCACTTCATCTCCAAATCTAAAAATGCCATCTGGCTTGCCTCTACCTCAAAGATTACTTTTTTCGCCTCTCCCGGCTGTAATGTTATTCTTTTAAATCCGGCTAATTCTTTTACCGGTCGTGTCATACTTGCATACCGATCAACCAAATATAGTTGAACGACTTCATCTCCCACTACTTTTCCGGTGTTTTTGATCATTGCTTCTATACAAATCGTTTCTTCCGGTTCAACTTCCGTTTTATTCAATTTCAACTCACTATACTCAAACGTGGTATAAGAAAGTCCATGCCCGAAAAAGTACCTTGGTCTGTGCGGAAGATCAACGTAATTTGCAAAACCGATGCTGCCGCTTTGATGCCATGCAGAACCATTTGCATGATTATAATAAATCGGTATCTGTCCTGCATGGTATGCCACTGTCAGCGGCAGTTTCCCGCCCGGATTGTACTCTCCGAACAGAACCTTTGTAATCGCCTCCGCGCCTGTCTCAGAAGGATTCCATGCTTCAAGAATTGCATGAAGATAACAATCGGCTGCATCGCTGGATATAGGACGTCCGTTAAAGTGTACTCCGATCAATGGCTTCTTTAATTTTGAAGCGGCAAAGATAAATTTATCCTGACATCCCGGAAGATTAATATCGCTTGCATCGATTCCCTCTCCCATCGATGCCATCGAACAAGTTCCATGCTTTCCTCCCAACGTCAAAATCGCCGCATCCGCTTCTTCTATTGCCTGTAAGGCTTCTTCAAAACCGGATTCATCTTCTCCGGCGATCGGATAACCATATGCATAAATAAATTCCGTGTCCGGATATTGTATTTGTAACTCCTCTAATAAACTTCTGCATTCCGGTTTCTGTACTTTTAAAATACGATCAAATTCTTCCGTTTCATCTGATTGAATATTGGTTCCCGGAACAACTACAATTTCCTTATTTTCCGAATTTTTACACCCACTGACACCTGCAATAGAATTCTCAATTGCATATGTCGATTCAACCATACACATATGAGTATATCCGCCAAAAAATTTTCTTGCACTATTGGCATGTGGTCCGATCACTGCAATCTTTTTCATTGTCTTTTTTAGCGGCAATGTCCCATCATTTTTTAATAAAACAAGGGACTCCATTGCCGAACGAAGAGAAATCTGTCTTGCCTCTTTACTATAAAATGCCTGTTTTAGTTCTTCTCCCTGCAAAGCAAATGGATGCTCGAATAATCCCATTCGAAATTTTGCAGTTAATACCCGCAATACCAATGCATCTAATATCGCAATATCTTCTTCTCCATTCTCAAACTTCTTCTTTAACTCTGCATTGTAGCCGGTCGTATTCGGAAGCTCTATATCCATTCCTGCTTTCATACACATTGCTCCGGCTTCCGCTGCTGTTTCACCAACATGGTGCACATTATGGACATTTCCGACAGCGCCATAATCACTGATGCATACCCCGTCGAATCCCATATCTTCTCTTAACAATTTAGTCAGTATTTCATAAGATGCGGATGCCGGAACACCATCGATCGAACAATAACAAGGCATAATTCCCTTCAATCCCGCCTCTGAAATTGCTGCCTGGAATGGTTTTGCGTAGATTTCCTGTAACAATCTGGGCGGTGTATCACTATGTGTTCCGTGGATTCCGGCCGTAGAGTTATGAAATGCCAGAAAATGTTTTGCTACACTCTCTGTCTTCCTTCCCGCTTTTTCACCTTCTTGAATCCCTTTTGTATATGCGCTTCCCAAGGCTGAAGCCAAAACCGGATCTTCTCCATAGGTTTCTCCCTGACGCCCCATTCTGGAATCTCTTGAAATATCTAAAACAGGCGCCAGAATATGTGTAATTCCACAGGCCGCTTCCTGATTACTCACAATTTGTGCAATCTGTTCTTCTAATTCCGGATCCCAACCGGATGCTCTTCCTATTCCGGACGGAAAACTTGTCGCATCCTGAATAAAGGCCCCGCATAAACCTTCCATATGAAAAATTGCCGGAATGTGATGCGGACTGTTTTTCATTACAATTTCCTGCACATCTTTTTGCCATTTCGCAACATCTTCTAACTTTTCCAAACGACGCATTTCAAGCGTACTTACTTCCCCGATTCCAAATGGTGTCATCGCATCGATCGCGTTCATATCATAAAAAAGCTCCTCAAATGGAAACACACCATTTACCTGTGCCATTTTTTCATCCAAAGACATTTCTTTTAATAAAATTTCCGCTCTTTTTTCCGGCGGCAGCATTGCATTTTTATATCCGTTCTTCATAACTCTCTCCTTCTTTCACAATCACTTCTGCTGTACACGTTTTGGGAATTTCATATTCTAATTCCATTTTCCCATTTTTTTCTTTTTTCCAAAATATCTTTATGTTTCCATGCGGTGTGACCACTTCTCCCTCTGCCCATTTTAAATATCCGGGGATCGGATGTATCAGCACTTTTTGATATGCCGGTGCGCACGGGCGCACGCCTAATATAACTGCCGGCATCTCATACAAGATCACCGCTCCCCACGCATGACAATCACTTCGCTCATCCACCATATTTTCAACGCATGTCGTAAGATGTTTTTGCAGCATCTTACGCCAAGTATTCCATAATAAATCTGTCTTTTCATACAGATTTGTCATTTCCAATGCACGAAAAAGATAAAATGCCATCGCTACGGAACATGGTGCATATCGCTCTGTATCCTTCAACGTTTGTAAAAGTATTTTTCTTCCTTTCTCAATCGATACACTTTCTGTCAGAAGCGCAAACACCTGACAATGTTGACTATACTTTTTCAGATCCGGTCCATCCAGATAAACTCCATTCTGATCTCTGCAAAACTTATTAATTGCAGCACGCACATTTTCCGCCCTGTTTTTATATTCCCGTGCAGTATCTTTCCTCTCCATATATTCCATGATCTCCGCCGCATGCATCAATCCATATATATAAAGAAAACTCTCCATTGTTATAGGTCCGGTCAAACCCGCATCCGGCATGCCTGTTGTTTCCTCCCACTGTGGAGCCCAGTCAATAAAAGACCAATATCCGCGTTCTGTCAGCTTACCGCCTATTTTTCCAACCAATCCACGCTCTTCCAAATGCTCAGCAAAATAATTTAAAATATTGTCCATGCATCCAAGATGTTCTGCTATAAATTTTTTATCTCCATAATAGAGCATAAAATCATGTATCATCAATATGTAATAAATAGAAAATGTCGGAATTACGTTTGGTTCTGTATCCGGATAACAAGAATTCAATGTTCCATCTGCTCTTTGAGATCTTTTAAAATCATTCATACACTGCCTTGCCAATCTGTCGTCTCCGGCAATCGCATATGTATATAGTATTTGACTTCTCGCATCCATCGCGTATTGTAATTGTTCATAAAACGGACAATCTGTATATGTTTCTTGCATACATCGTTTCAGCGATCTTAAACTGATCTCCCATATGTCCTCCAAAGATGAGTCTGATGTTTTTATCTTAGAAATAACTTCTAGAGGATACCCTGTCTCACAATAGTCCAGTCCGGTCAATATAAGTGGTTCGTCCGCTGTATAAATATCCAGCTGAATATAACGAAATGTTCGAAACCAGAATGGTTCATAACTCTCTGTTAACTGGTCACTTCCATTTCCCGCCACAAAATATGTATCTGTAAATCCACACAATTTTCCGTGCACCCAATCTGTACGATCCCCTTTTTTTGCAAATCCACCTATTTCTTCCGGCAATTCAGAAACATACCCTTCACTTGTCAGCAAACGGATTTCACAGCCTTTTCCTTGTTTCATTCTGAGGGAAATAAAACCACACATCAATTCTCCCGCATCAATTTCGATGACTTGATGCGTATGTGGTTTAATGCAAATTTCTTTTTTCCCTTTCAACAACTGATTCCAAAGATCAAATTTTATGTCTTCCTCAGTTCTTTTTATAACGCTCACAAATTTACGCGGTATGACATTCATAAGCGGAATCTGTCTTTTTTGCAAGTTACCCGGACTTACAAGCTGACTGATCTGATCTTTTTTATAACAGCTTGCATTGTCCCACTTACTATCATCATATACACTTTTTTTCCATCCGGTTAATTGTGCGTCCCCTCTTTTCTTCTCTAAAATCTGCAGTTGTGAATACCACGGAAACTCCGAAACTATTCTAAAATCTCTCACTAAAAAGCATTTCCACGTTTCATCTGCGGTAATTTGTCCACTCTTTTCTTGAATATACAATCCCGGAGTTATTGTTCGAAAAATACTATGATTCCCCCACCCATTAACCGGATAATGCAACACTTCTGCTGCAAGAATATTCTCTCCTTTCTTCAACATCCCTTTTATATTTACTTCATCCAAGAACCAGACTTCTCGATCCCCCTTTGCAGGACCAATCGAAACAAGCTTCTCGTTTACATATAATTTATATCTGGATTCTGCTGAAATTTGAATAATAAAATCTTGTTGAACATCCTCTACAAAAAACTTTTTACGAAATAATCCTACTTGCGCTTTTTCCTGGTCCCTCTGCCAATCGGCGCCCCATATCCAATTTGTATTTTGTTCCTTATCCATATATCAACTTCTCTCCTATTTCTTTCATTGCTCTGAATAAAGATTTACCTGAACGATATGTTTTTTGTGATCTTGATAATCCGGAAGTAAATCTCCGTCTATTCTCATACCATCCACCCATATTTCTTTTTCTTTAAATTCCTTTGAATTTTTTATATGTATCTCATATTCTGCATTTCGAAACGCTCTTGTTATCTCTGCGGATTCCCATTGCTTCGGAAATACGGGACAAATGCGTAACCCTTTATAATCTCGTTTAACACCAAGTATCCCCTCATACAGCGCCATCATCGCCCAAGCTGAGGTACCTGTTGTCCATGACCAATATGATTTTCCATAATACTTCGGATGTGTAGAATAACAGTTTGTAAAAACATAAGGTTCTGCTCCCGACTGCGTCGATGGATTTTTTTCGCTGTCCGGCATGATTTTTTTTAGAGTTTCTATTGCTTTGCTCGCTCTTCCCAATTTGCAGTCCATTAAAATCTTAAAACCTGTTGCATGACAATATATTCCGCCGTTTTCAAAAAGCCCCGGCAGCATTCCTGACATTCGTCCTACGTTCGGAGAATACGATTCATATGGCGGCATATTTAGCGGAAATCCGAAATCTTGTTCCATACTATCTACGGATTTCAATAAAGCCGGTAATTTTTCTTCGTCCACAACATCTCCCAATACCGCCCATGTCTGTGCATTTAAGTAAATCTTGCTGCCTTCACTATATCGGGAGCCGATATTTTCTTTTTCACTCAATGCCCGCATATACCATTCTCCGTCCCATGCCGCATCATTAATCTGTTTTTGCAAAATATGGAATTCTTCATCTAAAAACAATGCATATTCTGTCTCCCCAATTTCAAGCATAAGTTTTTTCAATTCCCTCAAGGCCAAACAAAATTGATGGGACAGCATCACAGATTCCGCCTCCGGATCTGTCGTAATATTCAACGCATCATTCCAATCTGCAAAATAAATCCGAATCAATCCATTTTTCCCTTTATCTGAAATCAATCGGTCAACCGCCGCTTTTATATGTACTAAAACCGCAGCGCTCCCGCCATCCTGCCATTCGATTTCTTGATTTAAGATTGCGTAATCTCCGGTCTCTTTCACTAATTCACACACTGCCCAAATGATCCAGAAAGGCTGATCCGAATATCGCGTATCATCATAAGGATACCAGGTAAGCACTGCATGTCCGTCTTTAAACTGATGCCGCAAGCATTCCAGAATTTCTTCTTTCGCCTTTTCCGGTCTGTAATTTAGTAACGCTACTGCAATCTGTAAATTGTCTCGTACTCCTTTTTTCCCGACAATGCAACAATCAATCTGTTTTTTTAACCACCAATTCATAATATGGTTTATTTTCACATCCGGGGTGTTCATTGATAAGGATGCATATTTTTCTGTATTATATTGCTCCGTTTCCTTCAAACACGTCTCAACAACCTGTATGTCCTTATAGTAATCTTTGACTGTTACGGCCTCTTGTAAGGATTCTGATACTCCCAGTATAAAATAAATTTTCTTTTCTTCATTCGCTTCTAATGCCACTTTATTCTGTAAAACTCCGCCTAGTACAAACAGAGCGCCTTCCGAATTTGTGCAATCCATTCCTTCAACTACGATTTTAGGTTTCTGAAATAAAGCATAAGCGGAAGCATCTAATTTTGTAATTGTACCATTTTCTCCACAAAATTTTCCCAATTCGCCATCATATGCAAAAACCGGTTCTGAAGACGCCAGAAATGCATTATATCTTTTATGAGGCGCAAATGGATGTGACGACGCACAATAGATCCCATTTAATTCTTCGTCAAATCTCGTTTCTATACAACGATACATTTCATAATATCTCGGATACGAAAATCCTTCTAATTCAAAAGTTACGGCAGAAAAAATACTAAGTTCGCGTTTCCGTCCGCTTTTATTGTGCAATTTCAATTCCCATACCTCATGAAATCCTCGTTCCGGTACGAAAATTTCCCATGTGCTCTCGATTTCTTCACACTCCGATCCGATCTTCGTAGATCCGATTTTATGTTCGCAGCAATATTTATCAACGCTCTTATTTAATGGGCCTTCTCCTATATTCCAGCATTCCCCGCTGTCTTCATCCCGTATGTAGATATATCTGGCATCATTATTATTGATCATGCACATATC
>OGIN01001602.1_pt1 | contig 10870 bp, 10 predicted proteins | sample 1571851 | NCBI WGS metagenome assembly OGIN01 (sample SAMEA2582123, study PRJEB24529) | metagenome | biome: Human gut stool | place: China | collected 2011 | reverse complement strand
CGCTTCGTAGCCAATGCCAAACCAGAAGTCGTCCAAAAAGAACGCGACAAACAAGAAGATTACCAAGCTAAATACGATGCAACAGTCGTACGTATTGAAGAAATGAAGAAGATAATTTAGCTAACATTATGAGGAGTTTATGGGACAAATTGATAAAGTCAAGGGAATTATAACATTTAGATTACAGTATAAAAAAAGGAATCCTAATTTCTATGATAATATTTGTGAAATATTTGAAGTTGAATCCTATGATGAAGAAATGTATAAACAATATTCGGATAACGTAGAAAATTTAAAAAATATTATTGGAGATACCAACTTTCTATTCGCCGTTCGAGATCAAGAGGATTATCTAATTCTCAAAGACTTCAACAAAATTTCTAGTGAGATTTCTTTATATATTGTATGGCAGAGTAATAAAGAGTTTGCTCAAGTCTGTTACGAATCAATAGAAATAATTAACGATTTAATAAGTGAAAAATGGAAATATAGCGACAGAAAAAAATCGAAGTTAGTGCCATTTCAAATATCTGAAAGTCCAAACATTACCATTTACCCAGCTTATATCAATGGGAAAAAAGTTGAATCAGATTTAGGATCAAAAATAGAAAATATTTTAGTTGAGAAAACGAGTTCATCCAATAAAAAAGAGAAGATCATCAACTTGATTGGGATTGGAGCTATAATTCTTATTTTTGGGTATCAGAAAAAGTGGTCAGATTTACTTAGTGCGATTGTGCCTATGCTTTGTATTGTTATATACAATTTTTGGGAACAATATACCAAACAGAATTATAAAACAACAATAAGACATTTTAATATATTAGAATCCACTGACGATACTATAAGTGTTGTTGAACCATTTACTGATAGTCTAGAAATACCAAATGTGGATTTGAATTTAGAAGGAGATGAAAATGCATAGCTTTCCATTTATAAAAATAGAACAAAATCAAGAAGAGTTTTATCTAACTAGAATGCCAATCTCCTATTTGAAGGATCATGTTAATTTTCATTTTAGGACAACTTACAATAAAAGTGATATTCAAGACGCTGATGAATACATTAGTAGCTTGGAAAAAAAACTAGGAGATTCTGCATCTATAATCAGTGATACTGAGGGAATACAACGTAGAACAGACTTGAAAAGAATTAATGACATTTCAGATTTTGTGAAATCTTCTAGTGGTCTTATATTTTCAACTCCAATTGTTCTTTCTTTAGATGTGTTTTCTAAAGAATATGATGAAAGTAAAATAAGAGTTGATGATGAACATAAAGAAATAACAATTGGAGAAGATCTAAGATTTACCATAATTGATGGTCAACATAGATTAGCAGGATTAGTTAGAGCATTTTTAGATACGAATAAAGATGTTGATCTTCCTATCACGTTAATTCTAGGAGCAGATCTATCTACTGCTACAAAACTATTTATTGATATAAATGGTAATCAAAGAAAAGTTAATAAGTCTATGATTTATGATTTATATGAAAATATAACTGAAGATGATAGAAAAAATATAAATCAATATACGTCAATTGTACGAGCGCTAAATGCTACTGAGTCATCTCCGTTCTTTAATAGAATTAAAATGTTAGGAACGGGTGCAGGTGTAATATCACAATCTTTTATGGTTGATTATCTAATGGAGGTATTTAAAAATTTCAATGAGATAAATGACGATTCTCAATCTATGTTCTCTGAAGTATACATTTATTTCACAATCATATCTAAAATATTCAGAGAAGATTGGACTTTAAAAGAAACAATGCGTAATAACAGTCAACTTGTTAAAACTAATGGGATTGGTGCCTGTTTACTGCTTTTACCTTACTTAATCAAAGAGATAGGAAAACCATCGGAAAATCAGAATAAATATTTTCGTTATTTTGAAGAACGCTCGAATTTTAATTGGAATGATAATATATTCTCTGGAACTGGGAAAAAAATCCAAAAACAAATTATGGAAAATCTGAAATATTTCTCTAATAATATCGACTGATATATGTATGATTTATGACAAATTTAATTAATTTTATAGTAACTTAGTGTGATACTTAAATAAAGTATGATGTGATACAAAACAAAGTTTATAATTTTAATATAATTCTATAACTATTTGAGCTTGAATTTAGAATAAATCAATAACTTTTAAAAGTATTTAAATTATATTGATACAGCATTTTTAGAAAGCAGATTACTACATAATAAATTCTGTAAGTTCGAAACTCTCTGAAAAGTAAACATTGTAGCTTTCTTTTCTCGTGTTAGGGGGACTAGACGAATTAGAGATCAATGGCATTCGTCTCAGCAAATTCAGAAACTGTGAAATTGGTATAGAGTTTATCTGGATTGATATTGATAATCCTCCATCAGATGCTATCGGATGGGTGGCGAAGAATAAATAATTATTTTCATATTTTATAAATAATTCCCCCTCTTCAGCTTTCTTTAAGCAACCCAAGTTATACTATGACCATCCTAATAAGTATTACTGAACGTCGTTCGGTAGCGCTCACATGTTCTGGTTTTAAGTCAGGCAGTGTATCTTTCTTTTTTCATAAATCTCCCAAACAAGTCTAATCTCACAAGGTTAGGCTTGTTTTTTTTGAAACAAGCAGAAAGTTTTTCATTAAAAGTAAACGCTTGTGTAAGTAAAATGAAAACGTTAGGCAAAGTCAGTGAAAACGTCTAAAAAACCGTCAATTCATTGACTTTCGTGGAAAATAGGACTAAAATAGCAGGGTAAAAATAATTAAAAAGGAGAATTCTACTATGAATCTAACTATCTTAGCCCTCGGTTTGGCCGTTATGGGTGTATCTCTTGGTGAGGGTATCCTTGTTGCCAATATCGCTAAAGCTGCAGCTCGCCAACCTGAGATGTTTAGCAAACTTCAAACATTGATGTTTACTGGTGTTGCCTTTATCGAAGGTACCTTCTTCGTATTGTTTGCCCTTAGCTACATTGTCTAATAGACAAATAAAAGATGAAGGAGGGATGAGCAGTGGAAACTACAAGTAATCCAACCGTCTCATTATTTGGGATTGATTTTGACTTGACTGTCCTTGCCATGTCTCTCTTGACAGTAATTATCGTTTTTGGAGTGGTTTTCTGGTCAAGTCGTAAGATGACCATTAAACCAAAGGGAAAACAAAATGTGCTTGAGTTCATCTATGAGTTTGTGAATAGTACCATTTCTCAAAATCTTGGGAAATTCACGAAGAATTATAGTTTGCTCTTGTTTGTAATTTTCACCTTTGTTTTTACAGCGAACAACTTAGGTTTGCTTGTATCTGTAAAAAGTGAGCATTACAATTTTTGGACTTCTCCAACATCGAACTTCGGTGTTACTATCACTCTTTCTTTGATTATTACCCTCATTAGTCATATTGAGGGGATCCGTAAAAAAGGGTTTAAAGGCTATCTAAAAGGCTACCTTTCACCATACCCAGCTATGCTCCCAATGAACATCTTGGAACAACTCACTAACCTTGCTTCATTGGCCTTACGTTTGTTTGGTAACATTTATTCTGGTGAGGTACTAACTGGCTTGATTCTTCAATTGGTGACATGGTCTGCTTTTGCAGCACCTGTATCCTTTGCTCTGAACCTTGTCTGGGTTGCCTTTTCAGCTTTTATTGGGTTCATTCAAGCCTATGTCTTTATTATCCTAAGTTCTAACTACATTGGTGATAAAGTCAACGAAGAATAATTAAGAAAGGGAGAAATAAAATGTCATTACTGATTAATAGTACGACACTTGGTAATATCATTATTACGCTCGGCTCTGTTTTTCTCTTGTATTACCTCATTCGTAAATTCGCATGGGATCAAATTACAGGAATCTTTGCTGCTCGTGAAAAGAAAATTGCCACAGATATTGATAGTGCTGAAAATGCTCGTCAAGAAGCAGAAAGCTTGGCACAAAAACGTCAAGATGAGTTGGCAGGTGCTCGCACTGAGGCAGCTCAAATTATTGATGGGGCCAAGGAAACTGGTAAAACTCAAGAATCTAAAATCATTGCAGAAGCACATGATGAAGCTAAACGCTTGAAAGAAAAAGCAAATCAAGACATCGCCCAAAGCCGTGTGGAAGCACTTGCTGGCGTTAAAGGTGAAGTTGCAGACTTAACTGTCCTCTTGGCGGAAAAAGTTATGAAACAAAACCTTGATGCTAAAGCGCAATCTGACTTGATTGATAGCTATCTTGATCAATTAGGAGATGCTTAATGGATAAGAAAACACAAGCTCTTGTTGAGCAGTATGCCAGAAGCCTGGTAGAAGTCGCTTTTGAACAAGACGCCGTGTCAACAATCCAAGAAGAAGTAAGGCAAATCCTAACAGTTTTTTCTGAAACAAATCTAAAAAACTTCTTGTCGCAGGAAAATGTGACAAGTGAAGCTAAAAAAGAAAGTTTGAGCTTGTTTCAAGAGTCTTGTTCAGTGTATATGAACAATTTTCTTGAGGTAATCTTACTCAATGACCGTGCCAACATTCTCTATGATGTGTTGAAATTGGTCCTTGAGCTCTTTGATCAAGAAGACAATACTTACGATGTTACAGTGACATCAGCAAGTCCCTTGTCTGAGGAACAAAAAGCCCGACTTTTGGCGATTGTTTCACAAAAATTTGAGATTAAGACACGTCGTTTAGTAGAAAAAATTGATGAGGACCTCATCGGAGGATTCGTCATCAAAGCAAAAAATAAGGTTGTTGACACGTCAATTCGCAGTCAATTGCAAACCTTTAAAACGAATTTGAAATAGAAAGTGGTGTGACTTTTGGCAATTAACGCACAAGAAATTAGCGCTTTAATTAAAAAGCAAATTGAAAACTTCCAGCCAAACTTTGACGTCACTGAAACTGGTGTCGTTACCTATATCGGTGACGGTATCGCACGTGCTCGTGGTCTTGATAATGCCATGAGTGGTGAGTTGCTCGAATTTGAAAATGGTGCCTATGGTATGGCCCAAAACCTTGAAACTAATGATGTCGGTATCATTATCTTGGGGGATTTCGTAGCAATTCGTGAAGGCGATATTGTTAAACGTACTGGAAAAATCATGGAAGTTCCAGTTGGTGAAGCCCTTATTGGTCGTGTAGTAAACCCACTTGGGCAACCAGTTGATGGTCTTGGTGACATCGAAACAACAGGTTTCCGTCCAGTTGAAACACCTGCTCCAGGTGTTATGCAACGTAAATCAGTTTCTGAGCCATTGCAAACTGGTCTTAAGGCCATTGATGCCTTGGTTCCAATTGGACGTGGTCAACGTGAGTTGGTCATCGGAGACCGCCAAACTGGTAAAACTTCAGTAGCCATTGATGCTATCTTGAACCAAAAAGGTCAAGATATGATCTGTATCTATGTGGCTATTGGTCAAAAAGAATCAACAGTTCGTACACAAGTAGAAACGCTTCGTAAACATGGTGCTCTTGATTACACAATCGTTGTGACTGCCTCAGCATCACAACCATCACCATTGCTTTACATCGCGCCTTACGCTGGTGTTGCAATGGCTGAAGAGTTCATGTATAACGGAAAACACGTCTTGATTGTTTATGATGATTTGTCTAAACAAGCCGTGGCCTACCGTGAACTTTCATTGCTTCTCCGTCGTCCACCAGGTCGTGAAGCCTACCCAGGGGATGTCTTCTATCTCCACTCACGTCTTTTGGAACGTTCAGCTAAAGTTTCAGATGACCTTGGTGGTGGTTCAATTACTGCCTTGCCAATCATCCAAACGCAAGCCGGAGATATCTCAGCTTATATCGCAACAAACGTTATCTCAATCACAGATGGACAAATCTTCTTGCAAGAAAACTTGTTTAACTCAGGTATTCGTCCAGCCATTGATGCGGGTTCTTCCGTATCACGTGTAGGTGGATCAGCGCAAATTAAAGCGATGAAGAAGGTTGCTGGTACACTTCGTCTTGACTTGGCTTCATATCGTGAACTTGAAGCCTTTACGCAATTTGGTTCAGATTTGGATGCTGCGACTCAAGCGAAATTGAACCGTGGTCGTCGTACAATCGAAGTTTTGAAACAACCGCTTCATAAACCACTTCCAGTTGAGAAACAAGTTGTTATCCTTTACGCTTTGACACACGGTTTCTTGGATAGTGTTCCGGTTGATCAAATCTTGGATTTTGAAGAAGCACTCTATGACTACTTTGATAGTCACCATGAGGATATCTTTGAAACTATTCGTACGACTAAGGATCTTCCTGAGGAATCTGTACTTAATGAAGCTATCCAAGCTTTCAAAGATCAATCAGAATACAAATAGAAATAGGGAGGACAGCATATGGCAGGCTCTCTAAGAGAAATCCAAGCAAAAATTGCTTCAACAAAGAAAACGAGTCAGATCACAGGAGCCATGCAAATGGTTTCTGCCTCAAAATTGACACGTTCTGAGCAAGCTGCTAAAGATTTCCAAATCTATGCCTCAAAAATTAGACAGATCACAACAGATCTTCTACATTCAGAATTGATTAATGGTTCGTCAAATCCAATGTTGGATGCACGCCCAGTTCGTAAGACAGGTTACATTGTCATTACTTCAGATAAAGGACTTGTTGGAGGTTATAACTCAACAATTCTTAAAGCTGTGTTGGACATGATTAAACGTGACCATGATTCTGAAGATGAATATGCTATCATTTCTATTGGTGGAACAGGTTCAGATTTCTTCAAGGCTCGTAATATGAATGTTGCTTTTGAACTTCGTGGCCTTGAAGATCAACCTAGTTTTGAACAAGTCGGAAAAATCATTTCTAAAGCAGTAGGAATGTATCAAAATGAACTTTTTGATGAACTTTATGTGTGCTACAACCACCATGTCAACAGTTTGTCTAGTGAGGTTCGTGTTGAACAAATGCTTCCTATCGCTGATTTGGATCCCAATGAATCAGAAGGTCATGTGTTGACCAAGTTTGAATTGGAACCAGATCGTGACACTATTTTGGATCAACTCTTGCCACAGTATGCTGAGAGTCTTATCTACGGTGCTATCGTAGATGCCAAAACAGCTGAGCACGCAGCTGGTATGACTGCAATGCAGACAGCCACTGATAATGCTAAGAATGTGATTAACGATTTGACAATCCAATATAACCGTGCGCGTCAAGCTGCCATCACTCAGGAAATTACTGAAATTGTTGGTGGTGCAAGTGCACTTGAATAGCTAGAGATTTGTCATTATTAGACACACATGAAAAAAGGATGATTGTCATCCAGAAAACTATCATAAGGAGAAAACAATGAGCTCAGGCAAAATTGCTCAGGTTGTTGGTCCTGTTGTAGACGTAGCGTTTGCAGCTGGTGATAAACTTCCTGAGATTAACAATGCATTGGTCGTTTATACTGATGAACAAAAGTCTAAACGTATCGTGCTCGAAGTAGCTCTTGAACTTGGAGAAGGTGTGGTTCGTACCATTGCCATGGAATCTACTGATGGATTGACTCGTGGACTAGAAGTTCTGGACACTGGTCGTCCAATCAGCGTTCCTGTTGGTAAAGATACCCTTGGACGTGTCTTTAACGTTCTTGGTGATACCATTGACTTGGAAGCACCTTTTGCAGACGATGCAGAGCGTGAACCAATTCACAAAAAAGCACCAACTTTCGATGAATTGTCAACATCTACTGAAATCCTTGAAACAGGGATTAAAGTTATTGACTTGCTAGCCCCTTACCTTAAGGGTGGTAAAGTCGGACTCTTCGGTGGTGCCGGTGTTGGTAAAACCGTTCTTATTCAAGAGTTGATTCACAACATTGCCCAAGAGCACGGTGGTATTTCCGTGTTTACAGGTGTTGGTGAACGTACACGTGAAGGTAATGACCTTTACTGGGAAATGAAAGAATCTGGCGTTATCGAGAAAACAGCCATGGTCTTCGGTCAAATGAATGAACCACCTGGAGCACGTATGCGTGTTGCGCTTACTGGTTTGACAATCGCGGAATACTTCCGTGATGTCGAAGGTCAAGATGTGCTTCTCTTCATCGATAACATCTTCCGTTTCACTCAAGCAGGTTCTGAGGTTTCTGCCCTTCTTGGTCGTATGCCATCAGCCGTTGGTTACCAACCTACACTTGCTACTGAAATGGGTCAATTGCAAGAACGTATCACATCAACTAAAAAAGGTTCTGTTACATCAATCCAAGCTATCTACGTTCCAGCCGATGACTATACTGACCCAGCGCCAGCTACAGCATTTGCTCACTTGGATTCAACAACCAACCTTGAACGTAAGTTGACACAAATGGGTATTTACCCAGCCGTTGACCCATTGGCATCAAGCTCACGTGCCCTTTCACCTGAAATTGTTGGTGAAGAACACTATGCTGTTGCGACTGAAGTTCAACGTGTGCTTCAACGTTACCGTGAATTGCAAGATATTATCGCTATCCTTGGTATGGATGAATTGTCAGACGAAGAAAAAACATTGGTTGGACGTGCTCGTCGTATCCAATTCTTCTTGTCACAAAACTTCAACGTTGCTGAACAGTTTACAGGTCAACCAGGTTCTTATGTTCCAGTTGCTGAAACCGTTCGTAGCTTTAAAGAAATCCTTGAAGGTAAATATGACAATCTTCCAGAAGATGCCTTCCGTAGCGTAGGTCCAATTGAGGATGTAGTAGCTAAAGCTAAAGCTATGGGCTACTAATGAGGTGAATATATGGCACAAATGACCGTACAAGTGGTAACTCCGGATGGTCTTAAATATGACCACCATGCCAGCTTTATCCACGCGGTTACTAAAGATGGTCAAATTGGTATCTTGCCAGGCCATATTAACTTGATTGCGCCACTTGAAGTGGATGAACTCAAGGTTCGTCGTGTGGATGATGAGAGTCACGTCGATTGGATTGCGGTAAACGGTGGTATCATCGAAGTTAAAGATGATTTTATTACTATCGTTGCCGATTCAGCAGAACGTGAACGCGACATTGACGTTTCTCGTGCCGAACGTGCCAAGCAACGTGCCGAACGTGACTTGGAAGAAGCAACCAAATCTGACCGTATTGATGAAGTTCAACGTGCTCAGGTTGCTCTCCGTCGAGCACTTAATCGTATCAGTGTCGGTACAAAATAAGATAAACAAAAAACGAGACTTAGGTCTTGTTTTTTATTTGTCGTGAAAGAAAACATGAGAAGTAGCAAAGTTATCAAAAAAAGCTCATTGTAAAACCTATCTGAAGGTAAGATAAAAAATCAGATTTCCAATCCTGAAAACGGTTAATTTAGCTTTTACTTTAGTTTAAGGTATCAAAGTGTTATAATATAAGCTGTTAGCTTTATATTTTAAGAGAAAATGTAGAGTAACGTAATAGAAAGTATGAGTTTTTTAAAGATATGAAAATTGAAAAGAAGCATCTTTTAGATTACACCATCTTGATACCTTATTTAATCTTATCCGTGGTTGGTTTAATAGTAGTGTATTCAACAACAAGTGCTCGTTTAGTAGCCTTGGGAGCCAATCCCTTTGCATCTGTTATAAACCAAGGAGCCTTTTGGTTGGTATCCTTGTTCTCTATTTTTTTCATCTACCGACTGAAGTTGAACTTTCTCAGGAAAGATAAGCTTTTGGGTGTTGTTATTGCCTTTGAGATTTTACTTTTGGTCATTGCCAAATTTTTCACCAGGGAAATCAATGGTGCCAATGGTTGGATTGTGCTTGGCCCCTTGTCTTTCCAACCAGCGGAGTACCTTAAGATCATTGTTGTCTGGTTCTTGGCACACACTTTTTCAAAAAAACAGTCTGCTATAGAACGTTATGACTACCAAGCCTTGACGAAGAATAGATGGATTCCTAGGAATGGTAAGGAACTTAATGACTGGCGTGTTTATTTGCTTGTAATGATTGGTTTGGTTGCTATCCAACCTGACTTGGGTAATGCGGCTATCATTGTATTGACTACGGTAGTTATGTTTTCAATTTCTGGTGTTGGCTACCGTTGGTTCACGGCCTTATTTGCCGGCATTGTAGGGATTTCATCAGCCTTCCTTGGTTTAATTGCCTTGGTTGGGGTTCAAACCATGGCTAAGGTACCTATCTTCGGTTATGTTGCCAAGCGTTTCGCAGCATATTTTAATCCGTTCAAGGATTTGACTGGATCTGGTCTCCAGCTATCTCATTCTTACTATGCTATGAGTAATGGGGGCTGGTTCGGTCTTGGACTTGGAAATTCGATTGAAAAAACTGGTTATCTCCCAGAAGCTACAACAGACTTTGTGTTTTCAATTGCAATTGAAGAGTTAGGTCTTATCGGAGCTGGCTTGATCCTGGCCCTCCTCTTTTTCCTCATTCTTCGTATTATGATTGTGGGAGTCAAGGCACGAAATCCTTTTAACTCTATGATGGCATTGGGTGTAGGTGCCTTAATGCTAATGCAGGTCTTCGTTAACATCGGAGGAATCTCAGGGCTGATTCCATCAACAGGGGTTACCTTCCCCTTCCTTTCGCAAGGAGGTAACTCTCTTTTAGTGACTTCAGTTGGGATAGCCTTTGTCTTGAACATCGCTGCTAATGAAAAGCGTGATAATATTGTTCAAGCGATTGAGGATGAGTTATCTCAGACTCAAGAATTGGAAAATCAAGATGAAAAAATCGTACCTTTAAGAAGAAGTCGGTAATACGGCTTCTTTTTTCGTTAGATGGTGTTAGGCAGTAGTATGAAGATAGTGAAAGCTAATAGGAGCAGTAGAAATAGAATTATTGAAAGGAATATTTGTAATTACTCTAAAGAAAAACTGAAAACTATATAAAATACTTGCAATTCTATGACATTTTGATAGAATAATAGAGTAAAGTTAGACTGTATTGCCTACTGTCTATCTATAAAATATATTTTATTGGAGGCT
>OGIN01001590.1_pt1 | contig 10973 bp, 6 predicted proteins | sample 1571851 | NCBI WGS metagenome assembly OGIN01 (sample SAMEA2582123, study PRJEB24529) | metagenome | biome: Human gut stool | place: China | collected 2011 | reverse complement strand
TGCTTGCTCCACCTGAAGCGTCCAGCCATGAGAAATATCCAGTATTTCCGGTTTTTGAGCTTTCACCGCCTCCACGGTCGGCGCATCCATCTCCTTACTAAATACAAAGATCAAAGATTGATATGCCTCGATCTCAAGATCGACTTCCACTCGGTCTTCCGTTTTTTTGTATTTTCTTACCGCCTTTTCTTTTCCGTTCATCGGATCGAATACACAGAAATCATCTGACATACCGAAAAACAAAATCTTTTCTGCACACGCATTCTCCGATACATTGGAAATAAAATAAATATCTTCTTTCTTAGTTTTTCGATGTACATATCCAACAATATCCGAATGATTCTGTATCATCACATCCGGCTTCTTTGCACTTCTCAGCGCCTCTAAAAGCGAGACTGATTTATCTTTCGTAATGATCACATTCTCTCTCGCTTTCAGCTTCTCCCCGATTCCCCTGATTTCTTCTGTATTTTGTATACAATTTAAAAGTCCGCAAGATTTCTCCGGAAGTTTTTCCGCCGCAATCACAGTTCTTCCACTGTCTGCAAATTCCTGAATTTTTTTCATAACAGCCACAGGAATCCTGTCACATTCGATCAGAAGTAATGTATCATATCCATAACATTCCCAATTCATTAATACATCGTCATTGACATAATCAAACCAGTAGCCTGCCTTGTGTATGCCATCCACACAAGCTGTTTCCAGTCTTTCATTTAATTTCATGCACATATGGGTGTCTGCGATCGGCATCTCCGCCCATATATCATGCTGCGGCAGATAAATCGCCGTGGAGACCACCGGTTTTCCTCTCTGCATAAAATCACATACACGATTGATGTAAATACTGATCATCTTATAATATTTCCACCACGTATTCGTGTGATTGATATTTGTCGACGCATAAAAAGCCAGCATGTCCTCGCCTGCATCCGCTTTGCTGTAACTATACCCATGATTTACGATCTGATTGACCCCATCCAGAAAAATACTGTCCGCAGCCGCTTTGATCTGCTCAAGCGTCACTACAAACCTCGGAAAACGCAGCCACGTAAACGATTCATTTGAAATGATCAGCTTCCCGTAAATATGTCCTGCCGAAACAGCCAGCCGCCGATGTATCGTATTTACCTCATATCTGTCAAACGCTGAAAACGTTTCGCCCTCCGGGATATCCGCCGCTCCATACGCCTGAAGAACATCGCCCCATGTGCCGTGTGCCTGTATACGCGAAAGCGTCCCTTTCTCATGACACCATTTTGTCAATTCCCGAAAGAAATTCTCCACAGTCAATTCTGCCATTGTCTTCTGAAAATCATATCGGACCTGCTCTGTCATATTTTTAATCTCGCCCCACAGCGCATAAATATAAGGTCTGAGTTCATACCCTCTTCTTTTCCGGAATTCTTCATATAAAATATCTGTCCAATTATGTCCGAACACTTCGATCGAATCACAAAATATATTTCGGATCTTCTTCGCGCCGACAGCTTCTATGATCGGATCGCCGCCATACTCAAGAAATTTTCTTAAAGACTCTTTTCGATTGTGATCGACGATCAGCCCGTCTCCGCCCCGGAGCGGCTTTAAAACCCGCTGCTTTTTATCAGTGGATACAAACAAAACAATCTTATGCAGCCCCTCAGGAACTTCGATTTCTCCGATTTCCGTTCCCCATGGCCAGTTAAATAAGTATTTATCTTTCACCCTGTCCAGTATATCTTTCATGGATCCCGGCAGCATCTGCGCGTGTTCCATTTTCCCCATAACAGCTCCGACAACTTTACCGTAAACGACCGTTGTCAGATCTTTCGAGAATCTGCACGGTCCCTCCACATCTATTGAAAAGGGAAGCACACTTTGTCCGCTCAGTTCTTCCGGTACAAACGGTCCGCCAAAAGGCCAGGAAGACCCCAACGTCAGGTCAAACTGCATCCCCCTGACCTCTGCTTCATCTGCGGCAAACCGTATCAGTTCCATAAATTCCGGTGAAAGATAATCATAATTCCGAATTTCCTTTTTTTCGTCATCTGCCTCCAACGGATATAAAATCTGCAGTTCGACGCCGCCGATCCCTGCTTCTTCCATATAATCCAGTTCCCGGCAGATTTCCTCTTTTTCAACGGCACAGCCATACCACCACCATCTGGTTTTATTTCTTGCCTCCTTGTCCGGACAAAGCATCTGCTGTTTCATTTCATATCTGTTCACCTTGTACCCCCTGCTTATTCTTTGACTGCTCCCGCCGTCATTCCCTCCACGATAAATTTCTGCATCACCGCGAACATCAACGCCGTAGGGATCAATGCCATCACACCTCCGGCCATCAAAAGTCCCCATTCAACGTTATATTTTCCGATCAGTGTTTTCAAACCTACCGGAATCGTCCACATCTCCGGTGTACTTATAAAAATAGATCCCGCGATCAGTTCATTCCATGCGCCGATAAATCCAAATACGAATACCGATACGATTCCCGGGAACATGATCGGAAATACAATTTTAAAAAGTGACTGCATTTTCGTGCATCCATCCACTTTGGCAGCTTCCTCCAACGTGATCGGAATCCTCTCAAAGAAACTCCGCATCGTAATGACACAGAACGGCAGGTTCACAGTTACATAGTAAATAAACAAACCGATATGTGTATTGATCATCCCAAGCTTCGAGAAAATGATATATAACGGAATAATGACCAAAATTCCCGGAATCATCTGTGTGATCAGAAAAAATAAAACAACCGTCTGTTTTCCTCTGAATTTATAACGCGCCAGAGAGTATCCTCCCAACATAGAGAATACCGTAACAACAAGCGCAGATGCCACCGATACGAGCAAGCTGTTCTTTAAGAGCACTCCGTAATGAAACTGTTCAAACAAACCCGTGTAGTTCTCCAACGTAAAATCTTTCGGGAAAAAAGTAATGTTATTCAGATCCAGAATCTCGCCGCTGGTCTTAAATGAAGTGATCACGATCCAATATATCGGCAGTACAACCAACAGAAAGAAAAAAACTAAAACTAAAACACGGATGGTCGTTCCGATTGCATTTTTTGTTTTCCTGCTCATTAAAAATCACCTGCCTTATCATATTTCGTAACCTTTAAGAATATCAGCGCATAAAGACCAAGTATGATCATCAACATTACGCCAAGTGCCGCTGCAAACCCAAAATCATACGAGCCAAACGCCTTAGAATACATATATGCCGGAAGCGTCTGTGAAGAGTTTGCCGGTCCTCCGTCCGTAATGATCACGACCAGATCAAGTGAGTTAAAGATCCAGATCGTCCGCAAAAGCACCGTTGTGATCAATGTCGGTTTGATATAAGGAAGCGTGATCTGGAAAAATTGACGTACCGTTCCACATCCGTCCACATCCGCCGCCTCGTATACATCTGCCGGAATGGATTGCAGTGCGGCAAGTATCATGATCGCAAAGAACGGAATCCCCATCCAGATCATCGCAATGATCACAACCGCCAACGAATATCCCGGCGTCCCAAGCCATGCTATATTATTGTCTATGATTCCCAGCTTCATCAGAAGATTGTTCACAACACCGTATTCTCCGTTGAATGACCACCGGAAAATGAGACCAACCACGAAACCGGAAAAAGCCCACGGCAAAAATACGATGGACTGATAAAGTCCTCTTCCTTTGAACTGTTTTTTCAATGCAAGGGCAAGAGTCAATCCCAGCAGAAACTGACCTGCTACGGAAATCACAACATAAATGATCGAGTTTTTCAAGATCATCAAACCATCCGGATCTCCGAATAGTTTTTTAAAATTCTCAAATCCGTTAAAGTAAATATCATTCGGAGCTGTCAGTTTATAATTCTGAAAAGCCATCACAATACTATTGATCAGCGGATAGCCGAACAACAAAAGTAAAACCACAAGAACCGGCAGCAAAAACAACCAAGGTTCTCTCTTCCGTTTCTTTTCCATTCAAGTATCACTCTCCTTTTCATTTTCACCGATACCGGACATATACTCCAGTGTGTCAGAAAGGGGAATCAATGCTTTTCTCCGATCACATTAAATTCCCCTTTCGCTTTCATACTATTTCAGATAAATGTCTCCCGGCATCTACTCTGCTGCCGGCTGCATAGTCTTTGGTTTCTCTACTTCTGCACCCTCATTGTCCGCCAGATACTGTTTCATTCTGGCAGTCAGTTCATCCCCGATATGGTTCAGGACATCCTCCGCTGACTGCTGTCCCAACAGATACTTCTGCAGTTCTGTATGGAACATATCCTGATGCAGATCTGTATAGTTGAACGCGCCATATGTAGGCGGTACTGTAAAGTTCGGATCGTTAAGCTGTGCCAGGAACGGTGCATATGGTCCGTTCTCTCCATATGTTTCATCGTCGCCCACATCATTCTTGATCGGGATCAATCCGCCCATCTTGCAGTATTCGATGTTATTTTCCGGTCTTACGAGGAAATCGACAAGTGCAAGCGCCTCTTCCGGATATTCAGAAGTCTTTGAAATCGTATAAGAGTATGGACTTCCCGCAGAGTTCAGAAGCTTTCCGTCCACCGTCGATACCGGCATCGGAAGTACGCCCCACTGTGACGGATCCATTTTTTCTTCACACGCTTTTGCCACTTCAGAATCATTGGAGACAGTACCTGTCAGACCTCCTGTAAAGTTATCCACCATCTCAACAAATCCCCAGTTTACGGAATCTTCCGGAACATATCCGTCCTTGTAGATTTCACACCATTTTTCCAGCGCTTCCACACATTCCGGGGAATTCAGCAGGAAGTTTCCCTCCTCGTCATATGTATATCCGCCTGTAAATGTCTGCAAATATGTGAGCAATGGATCAAATGCCCCTCTTGCTCCACGGAACGAATTTCCATAACGTTTTTTCTCTTTATCCGTCAGCGCTTTGATCAGATCAAAGTATGCATCATATGTCCAATCTTTTCCTGTCGGAATCTCATACCCGATCTCCTCAACCCAGTCTTTTCTGTAAAAGATACCTTTGACCATAAATCCATCCGGAATCGAATATACATGACCGTATTTTTCTTTCTCCTGCGCCCAGTTGATATTCTTTACCACTTCAACAAATTCATCTCCGTGCTCTTCCACATAATCATCCACCGGCATGATCCAGTCAGCTTCCGTAAACTGTCCGAGCCAGCTTGGGTGCGTTGTGATCACATCCGGAAGCTGTCCCGATGTTCCGAGAACCGTAAGCTTATCTGCAGCATCATCCCACGGAACACTTTCATAGGCTACCGATATGCCGGTCTCTTCTTCAAACTTCTGGAATACACCCTCATAATATTTTTGCCGTTCCGGGCTGGGATTGACATCAATAAATCTTAAAGAAGCCTCTTTGCCTTGTTTGCCGGCTTCCTTTGATTCTCCCCCGGAATCTCCTCCCGAGGATCCACATCCTGCAAGCAGACCAACCACCATACTGGCTGTCAATAATGCTGCGATCACTCTCTTTTTCATTACCTTTTCTCCTTTCTTTTTCCAGACTCATCATACCAGATCGTCTGATTGTTTTACTTTGTTTCGCTTTTCCCTTATCTCTTTTCCGCCGGTCACTTTTGTGAGGTATTTCCGGTCAGACCACTTATGTGATTACACTATCCCCTTTATTATAATTTGTCAATTCATTTGCTCATTCTTTTGTCAACTTTGTATATTTCTAATAATTATCATCTTTAATTTTTGTTACTTTTTCCTTTTTTATCCGTCTTTTTTGTATTGACATTTACTTTTTCTTTCTATATCCTAAAGATAATCAAATTTTCCTTATCTATTTTCAATTCAATATTATGCCGTAAGAAGATCATTATTTTATGTGTTATCTAACAGCATATGTGAAGATATCCGATCATATGATACGTTTTGCTTATTTCATTAAAACGTGTTTATCCCACATTTAACATTTGTAAGAAAGGAGTCAGGAAAATATTTCACCTTTTCCTATCAAAAAATGAGCGAAAAATATACTACCACAAAGCGCTGTTATCTGATCGATCATCATTCTCCGCAGCCGCCAGATGTTTTATTAAATCATCTGGATATTCACGAATATGAAGCATTTTTCGACACCGCAAATATTGATTCTCTGATGGTATATTGTAAAGATCACTGGGGAGTCACCTATTATCCAAGTAATGTTCCGGGTTCACAGCAGCATAAAGGAGTTCAAAAAGACTGGATTCAAGAAGTCAGCAATCTTTTAAAAAAGAAAAATATTGAATTTGTCGCATATTATTGTATTGAATATGACGAGGGCGCGGCACGCAGATTTCCGGATTGGCGCGTTAAATGCGCGGACGGCTCCTCGCTGATCCGCGATGACGCATTTGCAAAATGGAGTCTCTGCTGCTATCAGACCGATTATCGTGAATATTGTCTTCAACAGTTAGAAGAGATTGTTTCCAGATACAGCCCCGATGCCCTGTTTTTAGATATTTTTGGCGCCTCTCTCTGCTACTGTGATAATTGCCGCCGTAAATTCGAGACACGATTCCACTATCCGCTTCCGGAATCAGAACAGGACATTCTGGCTCATAAAGCCGACATCATCCAATTTTTAAACAATAATGCGAAAGAATTCCTTGCGGAATTGAAAGAACGAGTCAAAGCCATCGATCCCACTTTAGCGGTGACTATTAATTTTTCCTGTCACTACCCACAGGAGATCCGGGATATGCTGGACTACCAATTTTCCGAGCCGCTGCTGAAAGATAACTGGTTTTCATCCGCTTATGCCCGGGATACCGCAGTCGGTCACTATCCAATCTTAGTCCCCGGCGAGGCTTCGCAAGTTTATAATTATAGTTCGGTAAATGAATATGTCTGCGATTTATCCTCCATCGCTGCCCAGGGCTGCCGCACCGGAATGTACAGTGGATCTCAACATATTGACGGAACTTTGGATTTTCAGGAGGCCCGTCTCCTTGGCACTGCATTTACAGAGATCGAGAAAATGGAACCTTACCTGACAGATCGCAGTCCGGTAAAATGTGTAGGAATTATCCAAAGCGATCTGTCGATGTCCGTCAATCTCCCTGCGCTCCAGCCGGATGCGATCCTGAGAATGAAACGGCACAATCCTCACCAAAATGCGGTTCTGGGAGCAATGCAGTTATGCGAACACGCAAAGCTGCCGTTTATGGTTCTGCCGGAGCGTACCATTACCGAAGAAATGCTGAAACAGTTTGACGTACTCCTTTTACCTGAAGTATTTGTGATTGAAAATGATTTAGCCCAATTGCTGAAAGATTATGTGTCCGCAGGCGGCTTGCTCATCAGTTCCGGTCAAAGTGGATTGTGGAACGCAGATTCTACCCGGCTTTCCGCCTCTTCTATTTCAGATATATTAGGAACCGGAAGTGCGAAAATCCACACCGAATATCAGGCAAATCAATGGTCGGGATACTTGAAAAATATAAGTGAAAGAAGCTTTTCCGGACTTCTCTCCTGTACCACCCCACCGATCAGCGAACATTTTATCGAAACAACATGTACCGGATCTGCCAAGGCACTTCTTTCTATTTTACTGCCCTGTGTCGGCTGTGATTCCGAACATTGGGTAAATTGGTGGAGTCCGCCTCCGGGATCAGATTCTAACTTTCCTGCGCTGATCCATAATAAACTTGGAACAGGAAACTGCTATTATATGGCTTTTGATTTCTTCACCATGGTTTCACTTGAAACATTCCAGTATCCGCACGATCTGTTTTATGACTTGATCACATCGGAACAGATCCGACCGGAAATACAGAACAAAACCGAGACGCCTGATATTATCAGAACCGCCTATTTTGAAACTGCTGATTCCTATATTGTACATCAGATTTCCATGGTTCCCAAACAGTTCCATGGCGATGTATTTCCTATAAGCGGTGGGATATTAGAACTGAATGTTCCTGTTTCGGAAGCAAAACTGGTTTACCCGGAAGAACAGACTTTAGAAGTTCATTCAGAAGAAAACGGAAGTCATATCCATTTACCGGAATTTACACTTCAACAGATCATTGTATGTAAAAAATAAGATCAATGATAATGTCAGTGTACAAGGGTTAAAACACCGAAATTGCGTGCTTTGAGGTGTATTTTCCCTTGTACACTGACTCTAAAGGAACGTTGCTGACCAGGTTCATAATCCCCTTGGAATACAACGTTCCTTTTTCGCCACAAAAAACAAAACGTGTAGATCGTTTGGAGAAACTCTATAAAAAATCAGGAGCACCGCTCCATAACTGAATCAATCCGTTATGGAGCAGTACTCCTCACTCATTTCCCACTTGGATTTTGCCGTAAATCTCCAAATCTAATTTTATTATATTATCGTACTTTTCTAACGCCCCTTGAATATTTTTTTCGCGCATCATCTGGACCATTTCCAGATGATATGGAAAAGTCCTCAGCAAGACCGCCTGATAATCAAACTCTTTGCCGTCAAAGTACCCATACAATTCATCGTCAAAAGTTTCATACATCTCCGTCATATTCCGGACCAAATTTGTCATCTCATAATTACCATAACACTCCAATATAAATCGATGGAACTGATGATCCATCTCTTTGGGCATAATCCCCTGCGCCGCCATATCATTCATCTGGACTGCCATCTTCTCCAACTGATCCAACATCTCGTCTGACATATCGGGAATCGCTTTTTCCAGACTATATCTCTCTAAAACACTCTTAATTTCAAATAATTCCAGAAAATTCTTCAGAGCCAGATGAATACTGACCTGTCTTCCCTCAACATAATCCGTTACAAAAGTGCCTTTTCCGACCTCTACATGAACGATCCCCTCATTTTCAAGTTCCCGGATCGCTTCACGCAAAGTTGAGCGACTTACTTTCCATTCTTCCGCCAGCTTTCGCTCTCCCGGAAGCTTCTCACCGGGCTGAAGATTCTCGTCCTTGATATACTGATAAATCCGGTCTGCCACTCTTGAATACAGCAAAGTTTTATTCTCTATTGATCCTCCACGTTCCATAACCTTCCTCATCACTTTTCACAATTTATGTCTTATATTATAAGACTCTATTGGGCATTTCGTCAAGAGAATCCATCTTTTTCCCCTACTTTAACTTTCCATAATACATGTCACTGAAAATTCCCTCCTGCCGGATCAATTCCTCATATGAGCCGCTCTGGACAATTTCTCCCTGATCCATCACGATAATCTGATCCGCATTTTTCAATGTCGTGAGCCGGTGGGCAATCGAGATCACCGTCATCCGCTCATCACGGATCAACTGCTCGATGGCGCTCTGTATCAACCGCTCCGAAGTATTATCCAATGCTGAAGTCGCCTCGTCCAAAATCAGTATCTTCGGTTTCCTCAGAAAAATTCTTGCAATTGCGATCCTCTGCCGCTGTCCGCCCGACAAATTTCCGCCTCCCTCTGCAATGAACGTATCCATTCCGTCAGGCAGACTGCCCACAAATTCAGACAGACACACTTTTTGTATCGCAGCCTCCGCCTGCTGCCTGTCGGGCAGATTCTCCAAACCATAACAAATATTCTCATAAATCGTCCCGGCGATCAGAAACGGACTTTGCGGAACAAGTGCGATCATCCTTGAAAGCTCTTTTCTCGAAAATTGTTTCAGATCCTTTCCCGCAACCCAAATATTTCCCTCGTAATTTTCCAGTTTACATACCGCTTTGATCAGTGAAGATTTTCCGCAGCCGCTCGGTCCGGCAATTCCAAGAAACATCCCCTGTTTTACCGACAGATTGATGTTCCGTATAATCGTATGTTCCCTGTCATATGTAAAATGAAGCTGCCGGATCTCCACTACATGATTCGGGACGTGAATTCCCACCGTATTGTCCGCGCCATAAGTTTCCGGATCCGTCGCCTCTGACTCTGCCCGCGCTTCTTCTGTCACATAGGAAAAATCACACGGCAGTTCCGCCATCCGAAAGAAATCTTCTGCCAGAACCATACTTTCGGATAGTTCGTCTAAAATCCTGTGAAGTTCTTCCAATGGTTTTAAAAGTTGTGTAAAGCAAAGATAAGAAGTCAGCACCGCTCCGACGCTGATCACATTTTTCGTCGCCAAATACGCAGAAATACCGATCATCAAAACAGTGAACACTGCCTCATTGATAAATTTCAGGCAGTCATATTTTGCCATCTGGACATGGTGCTTCATTTCTTTATGTCTCAAAAATTCCGATTTCCGATCAAATCGCTCCCCCTCCATCGCAACACTGTCGGTAATGCGGATCACTTCGATCCCATTTAACAGCTCGACGATCGAACCGTCCATCGCCGCTTTCGTCTCCAGCAATTCTACCCGAATGCCCCGCTGTGTCGCGATCTGCCGGAAGACGATCGCAATTCCGATCGGAACAACAAGCAGCATCGGAAACGCCAGAATTGCGGGCAGTGTCGTAATGATCACGATGATTGCCGCAATACTGTTGAAGATCGCCGGCGCAAAATCCATAAAGATCAGCTTCTGCAATTTCACGGTTCCGTCCAGACAACGGTTCAGTCTGCCGTGGATGTTCCCTGTCATATTCTCTTTGAAATAAGACAGCGGCGCACGCAGAAGCGCATTTAAGACAAGCCCCCGTGCTTTCTTTTCTGTTTTGGTTGCCGTATCTTCCACCATGACGCGCCGCGCGATCTTCAACAACTCGTTGACAACGGTCACCACAAGGATCAGCACCAGAACCGGCACGATATTAAAAAATGCAATCTCGCTCTGTTTTAGAATATCATCCGTCAGCCATCCGATCGCTTTCGGTGTAAACTGGGTTAAAACTGCAGACACTGCCATGATCAAAAGAATGAATACAAAAGACAACTTCTGCTTCCGTTCCAACAAACCATACATTTTTGAGAAAATTTTCCTGAATTTCATCTGACTACCTCTTCTTCCTTTGTACACTGACGCTAGCGTCGATGTACAAGGGGAAACACGCCTCAAACCGCGTAATTTCGGTGATTTT
>OGIN01001574.1_pt1 | contig 11075 bp, 1 predicted proteins | sample 1571851 | NCBI WGS metagenome assembly OGIN01 (sample SAMEA2582123, study PRJEB24529) | metagenome | biome: Human gut stool | place: China | collected 2011 | reverse complement strand
CTGACCGCACTTCTGAAACTCAAGGTGAAAACCAAAGCTATAGTGTGGATGTGAGCCAATTGGGTGGGATGTATGCGGAGAAAATCCATTTAGTGGATAACGGTCAAGGCCTTGGTGTACGCAATGCGGGGCATATTGGTGCATCTGCTGGAAGCGTGAAAATTGATAGTCAGGGTAAGATTGTCAATGAGGGCGTGATTAATGGGGTTAATAATATTCATCTCCATACAGCTGTTGCGACTAATACAGGCAAAATTGAATCTAAACAAGGCCAGATTGATTTAAATGCTAAGAGCATTACACAAGATGGTTCAGTGATTGCTCGTAAAGGGAATGTTTCTTTAAAAGGCAATGTTGTTCGTCAAAAAGGTGAAACGGTTGCAAAAGGTCGGGTAGACTATGATGCAAAATCAATTGTCGCAGATAAAACGGCATTTATTGCTGCTGGTGTGAATATTACAGAAGATAAAGGTAAAGTTGTTCGTACTTTAGATGCAGCTCATGTTGCAGGAAGTGGTATTACCTTAAAAGGCGATAATAGTGTAACAATGCATGGGAAACAGGTTGCATCAGGTAATATTGCAGTACAAGGTGGCGCTTTAAATTTAGATGGAAGCCAAACAACGGGATATAATGTTTCCTTATCTTCAGATCAACAAGATATTCAACTTAATCAAGCGAATGTTTATGCGACAAATGGACTTTCTCTTTCATCGTCAGGATTACTTTCTACACAAGGTAGTGAGTTAAGCGCTGAGACTATTAAGACATCTCAATCGGAACTTGATAATAAAGGTGGGCATTGGACGCAGCGAGGTAGTGATGATTTAACGATTCATACTAATACGTTAACTAATCAAGACGGCGGAATAAGTACTAAAGGTCGCATGCTTATTGAAGCGAATAATGTGAATAATAGCAAAGGAATGCTGTTAAGTGGAAAAGCACTTCAATTAGACACTAAACGAATTGATTCTACAGATGGGGTAATCGCTTCGGATGAGAACGTGACACTTTCAAGCCAGAACATCGTTAATCGTAATGGCTTAATTCAAAGTGGTAAGAGTGCGGTTATTAACACTGGTCTTTTGGATAATCAAAAAGGAAAAGTGCTGAGTCGTGGTGAGCAGCAAATTTCAAGTACTACATTAATAAATCAAGATGGGAATATTGTTTCAGGTGAGAAACAATCTATCCAAGCAACTCAATTAAACAATCGCAATGGGATTGTTTCTTCTCAAACACATCAAAAAGTTAGTGTTCAGAAAGATATCGATAATCGTCAAGGACGTATTAGCGGAGTAGATAGCCATATCCGCGCTAACCAAATTGATAATAGTGGGCAAGGTGAGCTACTTTCTTCAGAAAGTTTGTCATTGAATGTGGCTTCAATGCTGAATAATACTCAGGGCATTATTAAAGGTACCAAAACTTTTATTAAAGCAGAAGATATCAATAATAATTCAGGGGTACTTTATGCTCAAAACCTTGGTCAGATTCAAGTAAGTAACCAATTAGATAATCAAAATAATGGAAAAGTAATTAGCTTAGGAGATATGACGCTCCAGGCGGAAAAATTAGATAATCGTGGTGGAGTTACTCAAGTTGCACAACAGTTGGCTTTAACTGTTCCAACGATTCTGAATAATAAAACAGGTAAAGATGGTTCATTTATTCAAGCTAATAAACTGACGATTGATGCGAAGAAGATTGATAATCAAGGTACAGTTGATAAATCAAATGGAGCGATTCAACAAGGAATTGCAGCGAAGACATTGCTTCTAAATGCCCAAGATATTGATAACGTAGAAGGGGGAATTTATGTAGAAGATAAAGCAAAACTCCATATTAACGGTACTTTAAACAATCAAAAAGGTGAAGTTTTAAGTTGGAAGGATACGGAGATTTCTGGCTCTAATTTGTCAATTGATAATGACTCTGGACGATTACAAGCAAGCCATGCATTAGATATTCATACTCACTCATTATCATTAACAGGAAAGGGACATCTAGAAGCTGATAAATTACATTTAGGTCTGCAAAGTGATTTTCACTCTACGAATGATATCAATGCGGCTACTGAATTGAATATTGAGACTTCAGGTAGTGTAATTAATAGCAATAAACTCTCAGCCGGTAAACGTCTTACTATTTTAGCTCAAAATGTAGATAACCAAGAAGCTGGACGATTAAGCAGTGCGGAAACTCGCATTACTGCAAGTGGAAAAATTACTAACCAAGGGTTAATAAATTCTTTTACAGAAAATAACGACAGTAAAACGGTATTAAAAGCAACCCATATTGATAATGTAGGAAGTGGACGTATTTATGGTGACCATGTGGCACTTCAAGCCGATAAAATTGAAAATCATGATGGGAAAAATACAGCCGGTGAAGTGAAGTCGGCAACTATTGCTGCTCGTCATCGCCTTTCTCTTACTGGAAAAGAAATCGTTAATAGTACCGCTTTTTATGAGAAAGACAAAAAAGGTGGTTCAACTCTTTACAGTGGGGGGAATATTGAATTTGGCGAACGTTTAAATACCCAGGATCAAGCTGAAGGGAAAGCTGACGTTTTACGTAATAAGAGCGGTATCATTGAAGCTGAGGGCGGAATTGGTCTAAGTGGTGTTAAGCAAACTTTTAACACAAATGAACATTTTGTCACTGAAAAGATTGAGGTTCCTGAAGAAGGGAAAAAACAGAATATTCAATATGTCATGATCGGGACGAATGGTATTGATTTTAATACTGGTGGACAAGTCAAAAGCGATCGTTTCGAACAGAGAGTTCTCTCAGATAAAAATGAGCCGGGTGTATATGATCTCGTCTGGAAAACACTACTTCATCGTAAATTAGACAATGATGAGCTGAAAGTTGGTTATATTCCTTTGGCAAATCAAAAGGTATGTTCAACTGTAGATCCATCGCTTTGCTATATTTATCCAACAACTCTCTATGGTACGGATTATGGCGTGTGGGAGCGTTTTGGTCTTAAAGCACCTCAGAACGCACCATCTCTTGAAAATTTACCGACGATAAGAAAAGAGCCTAGTAAACCAGGAAAACTGCCGATTCGATACTCTGAGTTTCCAGATCTTAAAGCCCGACATGAAGAAGCTTTGCGTCAGTATGATATAGAGATTGAGGCTTATAAACAAGATGTTGCGAATTATAATAAAGCAATTAAGGAATATACTGACTGGGCGAACAAGCATGCTGATTCTTTTACAGAATTAAACCAACGTATTAAGGCGAACAACGACTTGTTACCAGGACATTATCGTGAACGCTGGGTTATGAATGTAACAGAAGAAAAAGTGGCAAAAAGTGTCGTGACTAAATCATTGCCAGGACAAATTCTTGCTGGCGCTGATATTGATCTAGGTAATAGCTATTTAGAAAATGATAAGAGCACCATAATATCTGGTGGGCTTATTCATAAAGCACAGGGTGAACTGAAAAATTTAGATGAGAAAGGTACGGTGTCTCATCAAATTTACGGTACTGCTAGTTGGGTAGAACCAAGATGGCGTGGTCACAGAAAAGGTTGGCGTTGGTACGGTGAAAGTTTTAATGATGTAATCAAACGCCGTGAGACAAATACAACCTTTGATATGAATATTTTTACAGAATTATCTCAGGCAAATAAAACAGTAGATAATCCATTTTATCAAGATCAAAGTGCCCATAAAGTTAAACTAGGAAATGGTGTAGAAAGTAGTGTATTAGGCACACTTGATACTCGTAAAATAGATACGCAGGCGATCGGTAAATCATCGACTTTGCAAACAATTGAAAGTCAGTTTAATAATCAGTTGGAAGTTCGTACTATACAACCGGATACCCGTTTACCAACACAAAGTTTATATAAAATTAATCCGACGGCAGAAAGTCATGTATTAGTTGAAACAGATTCTGATTTTACAAATAAAAATCGCTGGTTAAGTTCGGATTATATCCTTAATTCTTTACATATAAATCCGCAAGCTACCATGAAGCGTTTGGGAGATGGGTACTATGAGCAACGTCTTGTACGTGAGCAAATGAACCGTCTTACTGGACATCATTTTAGTGGGAATAACCAGACCTTTGAAGAGCAATATAAATCTTTAATGGATGCGGGACTAACCTTTGCGAAAAAATTTAATCTCACTGTAGGGGTAAGCTTAACACCTGAACAGGTAGCTCAGCTGACCTCTGATATTGTATGGATAGAAAAACAAAAGGTAACACTACCAAGTGGTAAAGTTGTGGAGGCATTAGTTCCACGAGTATATGCCGTGGTGAAAAAAGGTGATTTAAACGGAACTGGCACATTGATTTCAGGTGAGAAATTGTATGTAAAAGGTAGTGAGTTTGAGAACCAGGGAACTCTTTCTGGCAGACAAATTGCCAAAATTGATGTGGATAGCCTAAAAAATAGCGGTACTCTAAGTAGTGAGATATTGAGTGCGAATGTATCTGGTAATGCCAATAATGTTGGTGGTGTACTTGAAGCTGATAAGGCTTTGTTATTGAAGGTAGCAGGCGATTTTAATCATCGTTCTACCACTCAAACAAGCGATATTAAAGCTAATGGCTTAACTCGTCATGAAACTAATCTTGATCGCAAAGCACTTTTACATGTTAAAGGTGAGAATGGCCTATTGAGCGTAAGTGCTAATAACATGACGCTTGAAGGTTCAGAAGTGAGTAATGATGGTAAAGGGCTTACCTTACTTGATGCTAAAAATAACTTAAATTTGACCGCACTTTCTGTGGGGTATGATGAGAAATTAGGAAACTCTAATGCTTATCGTAATGCAAATTTACAGGATGTGGTCGCTTCAACGGTAAAAGGTGGTGGCGATGTACAATTACAAGCTAAAGATATTCACGCTAATGGCGGTAAGCTTGAATCTGAGAAACGTTTAGCATTAGTTGCAGAAAATGATTTGGTATTAGATGCCGCGGGTAAAACAGCAAGTTTAGAGGAATACGCAAAAACCAAAAAACGTAATCTCATATCTTCCCGTTCTTCTGAGCGTTATTCATATGACAAACTTAATGCTCATGAACTGGCTCAGCTAAAAGGTGAGCAAATAGAGGTAACGGCTGGACGCAATGTGAGTATGAAGGGAACCCAGGCTAATGCTACACAGGCAATAACAGCTTTGGCCGGTGGTGAACTTGATATCGGAACAGTAACAAATAGTCACGAACAAATTAAGTGGGATAAGCATAAAAGATCTGGTTTAAGCGCTTCTTTCTCTCATGGAACTGCACAAATTGGTTATCAACGCAATAAATCAAATCGAGATATGACAGGCTATGACGAGAACGTAATAGGTAGTCAACTCGTGGCAGAGAGCGGAGCTTTAGAGCTTAATGCGAAGGATAATGTCAATGTGAATGGCTCCCGTTTAGCTTCAGGTGGTGATATGGTGCTTGCGGGTAAAAATGTGAACTTGAATGCGGTGAATGAGCTGCATAATAGTGAACGTCATCAGAATCAAAAATCAACCGGTATTGGCATGGGTTTTGTATACGATCCTGTAGCGAGAGCAAAAGACAATTATCGTCAGAAAGAAGCCCAAGGAGGAACGAAATCCATTATTGGTAAATCTACGGCAGCATCAGATGCTGTTGTAGATTCAGCAGAATCAATGATGCGCGGCCTTCAGCCTTATACTAATCACAATCGAAGTGAATCACATAAATACAATCAAAAATCACTGGCAAAAACAACCGCACTTGAGACGGGAGGGAAGCTTAATATTCAAGCCCGAGAAGGAGATATTCGTGCCCAAGGTAGTCGTATCAGTGCTGAAGGTGATGCGCAATTTATTGCAGCTCAAAATGTTGATTTCGGAGTCGCTGTACACGAACAATCTCAGCAAGCATCCTCTAGAAAGCGAGGCGTGGGCATTGATGGATTAGCAAAATATGTCGTCGGAGGACACACACAGCGAGAAAATGGAGATACTCGTCTCAGCCAGGAAGTCGGAAGTCAAATTTCTATTGCTGGTAATAGTACAACCATCGCAGAGAAAGGTGATATTACTTTAAAAGGTACGACATTTGTTTCGGGAGGTAAAAACAGACTTCAAGCTAATGAAGGTAATGTTAAGTTGATGACTGCCGAAACGACAGATAATAGCGTGCAAGTTCGTAAAGGTCATGGTGTAGGAGAGGCGGTCATCTCTGATACAGAGAGATTCTTTGGCTATAATCGTACACGTATGAATCAAGATGGGGATAAAGTAAGTCATGACGGAAGCCAACTAGCCAGCCTTAATAACAAAGTTGAGGTATATGCAGGTAAGGATTACCAACAAACAGCAAGTGAAGTGTTGGCGAAAGAGAAAGTGGATATTAATGCACAAAATATCACTATTAATAATGCACTTAATCATCAAGAGAATAGTTATAGTGAAAGCGATTTAAAAATTGGACAATTTAGCCGAATTAAATCACCGATAATCGACTTAATTAATACTATTGAAGGCGCTGTAAAAAATGATAAAGCATCTGATCGCTTGAAAGCGGCAAATGCTATGAGTATTGCTGCGCAGGGCTATAATTTATATAACTCTATTAGCAAACTTAAAGATCCAAAATCGGGTACGTATCTCTTTAGAGCGGAATCTGGTAGCGGTATTGCTCATAGCCGTCAAAGCCAAGAAGGGTTATCAGATATTAGTCAAGGTAGCCGAATCAATGCGAAAGAGATTAATCTTGTCGCACGTGGTGACGGTAGTTTGAATGAAAAAGGCGAGCGTAAGTTAGGTAATATCAACTTAACACATGCCGAGCTTACATCTCGAGATGAAACAGGCAAACGCCTTGAAGATAGCCGAATTACGTTAACTGGCAATGAGTTGAATATTAAAGCTGGTGAGAATCATACCCTGTTTAAAGGACGAAACTCTAGTATGGGGGTTGAGGTTGGTGTTGCTGCAACAGTTGGAGCGCAAACTGGCGTAGGCATTTATGCAAGAGTTGGTGGAAGCTCGGGCAAAGAAGATGGGGAAAGTAAGACTTATCAAAGTAGCCAACTAAATGCAGAAACTGTGACTCTTAATAGCCAAGGTGACACGAATCTTATTGGCAGCCAAGTTAAAGGTAAAACAGTGAATGCCAATGTTGGTGGTAATCTCAATATTGAAAGTTTACAAGATGAAGAGCACTTCAAAACTAAATCCTCAGGCGGTGGTCTTGAAGTCGAATTTGGTTTTGGTAATAACTGGAGTGTAAGTGGTTATGGCAATAGTGAAAAAGGTGAAAGTCATCGTAAACAAGTAAATGAACAAGCAGGGATTTTTGCTGAAGAAGGCGGTTATCACGTTGATGCTAAAAATGTTCACTTAAATGGTGGCGCCATTACAGGTACTAATTCACAAGCAAATGAACTTAAAACCAATAGCTTTACTTTTGCAGATATTCAAAACGAAAGTAGTAGTAACGCTATGAGTGGTTCGGTTAGTGCTAGTGCAAAAGGAAAAGGGTCTAAGGTTAATTCTACAAGCTTTGGTGGTGGATTGCCGATAAATGAATCTGATTCAGATAATTCAGTTACTCGAGCAACCTTAAGTGAAGGAAAAATTACCTTAAATAAAGATAGTGAACCAACTCAAACCACAGCACAAGCTTTGGGCATTAATACAGATATTAATCAAGCTAATAGCCAAGTGAATGCACCAAAAGATATGAAACAGCAATTGAGCGAACAACGCCAAATTTCTGCTGCTGCAGGCCATATTCGTGATGCCGTAAATACATACATGGCAAATCAACAGAAAGCAGCAATAAAAGAAATGGCGGCATTGCAAGCAGAAAGAGAGGAACTGGTTAAACGTAATGATAAGGTTGCATTAGCGAAAGTTGATGAGAAATTAATAACGCTTCTTAAAGAATCTGAAGAATGGGGTAATGAAGGTAAATATCGTCGTGCTCTGGATGCAATTACATCAGCTGGCGTAGCCGCATTAACTGGACAATCAGCACAAGGTATTGCGGTGACTGCAGCTTCACCTTACGTTAACCAAGCAATAAAAAATGCAACAACAGATGAACAGACAGGTAAAGTGAATAAAGTCACTAACATTGCAGCCCATGCACTATGGGGCGCAGTGGAAAGTAATGCGCTTGGAGGAAGCAGTACAGCAGGTGCTTTATCTGCAGGTGGCGCTGAATTAGTAGCACCACAGATTGCTAAAGTGCTTTATGACAAAGCGCCAAATGAGTTAACTTCATCTGAAAAGCAGCGTGTTATTGCATTAAGTGGTGTAATTGGAAAGGCTATAGGTGGTATTACATCCGCAGCTAAAGGTGGAGATACTTACGCTATTTCTAAAAATAGTGATATTAGCGGAAATATTGCGAAAAATGCTGTGGAGAATAATGCGGTCTTTAAAGCAAGAGGAGAGCATTATTTAACGCAATTACAAAAACTTAAAAAGAAGACCCCCGAAGAGAAAAACCGCTTACTTCGAGAAATGGGTACAGAAAGTGTTAGAAATAATACTGCGATTAGAGAAGCCTGTGAAGTAAATGTTGCGCAATGTAAACAATATATTGCAATGCTGAAAGAAGCAAAATATTACTACATTGAAGAACAAACTAAACATCCAGAATGGACTTATTCTGATGAAGGTAAGATGTTACAAACACTGGTATCTTTCGCTGAAAATGATCTTAAAATGGCACAAGGTATATTGGCTGAAAAAACGAAAACTGAAAAAACATCTTCAGGAGTGAAAGTTGAAGGGGAAATATATAATACTAAAAATCCTGAACGTAATAAATATGCTCGTTTTAGCGTTCCTCAGGGTACTGATATTGGTGGGTCGCACTTAATTGGTCAGCCATCACCAGATCGTAACCATGAAAAGAATACGACAGAGTTTGAGTACTATAAAAGATGGGTAAAAGACGGCATTATCTCACCACAGAATATTCCTGCCAGTGTATTTAAAAATTTGGCTAATGAAGGACGATCCCATACAGATAAAACTACAGGAAAAGTTACGAAGTCTGATGCTGATTTCTTTTATCGTTTGCTGATAGAAGATGTTAAAAAAGGTAAGGTTATGAGTGATAAGGAATATTTGAATAGCATACCGAATAATGTTTCAACAATAAACAAATTGTTATCAGCTAATTTTACACAAGATAAGTCTAGTGTAGCTTATAAATTTGCTAAATATGGAGTGGATAAACTCTCTATCTCTGAGCTTAAAGAGTTACGTAGTCTAATGGCTTTTCATAGGGGGCACCGCGGAGCCCTAGGGGATAAAATATTTTCAAGCAATCAGGCACTACAATATGGTTTGCTAAAAATAGGCTTAGAGCAACATGGATTAAGTAGTAAGACTTCAGGTAGTGATGAGCGTAGTAAGCTGATAGCTGAGATGAAGCATGATTATGAGATCATGAAAATTCCTGATAAAGAAGTTGCTAAAGCAAGAAAAACCATTGAGCAGCTTGATAAAGTAAGAAGCTCGGCAGTAGCGGGAGGAAGTTATATCGCTTGTAACCGCTTAGGGGGATCTGAACAGACATGTGATAAGGCCATAACTTTGGGCGCTCTAGCCGGTGATATGTTGGAAGGAGCAGGTAATGTTATGGGGGCGAGATTTGATATGAAAAATATTACGCCTACACAGCCATTACACCCTTATACGCCTGATTCACATCTGAATCCTAAAAAGGGAAGTAATAGTAATGTATCAGCTCGTAGTGAAACTAGTGTTAAAAATTCTAGTGCTGGTTTAAAAAACAAAGTAGATGCTTTTCTTAATTCACTAAACCCAGTGAGAAGAGCCGAGGCTAAGGCTGCTGCTGAAGAACGAGCTCGAAAAATTATGGAGAATAATTTTTATGCAGATCAGTCTGGATATGGATGGGATACTCATAACTTAAGAACGTTTGAAAGCGGGCGAGTGGTGAGAGCAGAAAAGATTAATGCTTCTCAAGTTACTGATAGAGATGGATTGGTTAGAGTTGGTGAAACTAAGATTAAAAGCGATAACGATATTCTTGCATCTACAGGTAAGAAGAGCCTTCCTTATCACCCAACAGGCTATCCTGCGTGGAAAGAAGGAACTCTCGTTACAGATAGAAGAATAATGAGACCAGAGAGAATGAGAATGGTTATTGATCATGCTCAATATCAAGCTATTTTAGATGGTAAAGTTGCTTTAGGTAACTGGGCGACGAAAGAACCTATCAATTCTATATCAGATATGCGTAAGCATTTAGCGATAACAGAAGAGTTTAAACCTAACCATATAAATGGTAAACCAAATAAGTTTTATGTGGTTGAGTTTGAAGTTCGACCAGGGATTGGAGTTCGAGAAGGAACCGCTGGTCCAATGTTCGATACTGTGACTAATAAGATGATGCCAGGTGGAGTTAAACAGATTAACTTTATAGATGGTACACCTTATACTAATCCAAACTCCTTTAAAATAGACAAGAATAGTATTCGGGAAATAAAATAATAAAAAGTGCGGTTAAAAATGTTAGTGTTTTTAACCGCACTTTATTTTCACCCATTTAGCTTAAGTTTTTTGCGATTTTTATCAAAATATGCTACTTTTGACGCGGTCAATCCGACAGTAATACATTTAATTTTATGAACGAAGAACATTCGAGTAATCAAACTGAAACAACTAAAAAATCTTTTTTCCAATCACTTATTGGCCGCTTTTTCCAAGGTGAGCTGAAAAATCGTGAAGAACTCGTGGAAGTGATTCGCGATTCAGAACAAAACGATTTAATCGATCAAAATACTCGCGAAATGATTGAAGGGGTAATGGAAATTGCGGAGCTTCGTGTACGCGATATCATGATCCCACGCTCGCAAATTATATTTATTGAATCGAATCAAGATCTTGATGCTTGCTTGAATACCATTATTGAATCAGCTCATTCACGTTTTCCTGTGATAGCAGATACGGATGATCGCGATAATATTGAAGGTATTTTGCATGCGAAAGATTTGCTTAAATTTTTACGTGAAGATGCGGAAGAATTCGAACTTTCCAAGTTGTTACGTCCAGTCGTGATTGTGCCGGAAAGTAAACGTG
>OGIN01001571.1_pt1 | contig 11110 bp, 9 predicted proteins | sample 1571851 | NCBI WGS metagenome assembly OGIN01 (sample SAMEA2582123, study PRJEB24529) | metagenome | biome: Human gut stool | place: China | collected 2011 | reverse complement strand
CCGAATTTGAACGGGCCCTTGCGCTTGCGTCAATCCCCTTTTTCGGTCCCATATCCCCGCCGTAGGAATCGCGGAACAGATAGAAATAATCGCGGTCCTCACCCAGCTTTTCAAATTCATTGTAAGCCAGTGTGCTTTCGCGGGTGTTTTTCGGAAGAGAATAGACTTCCAGATGATTTTCACGGAATTCATAGCGGGACGCCGGGAACGGCATGCCGCTTTTTTTGATCTGTTCGGCGAGCTTGTGGGCGGTGTGGTTGGCGGAGCTGTAGGTGCTGGTCGTCAGATAGCAGCCGTAGGCGGCTAAGAGGATGCCCCACCACTCGCTTAGATTGATGATACCTCCGGCGATGAACAGGATGCTTAAAATTGTCCGCGTGATCCGGTTGGAAGCGCAGAAGAGATCGTACTGCATCCGGGACAGGGATTCGAAGGTTTTTTCGTTGTGGTGCATTTCTATCTTATAGTAAATCATGGTAAGCCCTTTCATATAAAAAATCAATCATCACCTATATAAAAACAGTATATAGAAGCATAGAAAATATCTTAAGAAGTAGTATACTGTTTCTTCCCTGTTTCCGCAACTGGATCTGTTAAATCTGTAATGTTGATAAAAAATAAACAAGATTGTTACAAAAATATCACATAAAAATCGACTAAAATCGAGAAAAAATTATATAATTTCGACAAAATAGCTTGCCTAATCATAAAATAAGTGTTAAAATTAGGTAAAAGGTAAATAAAGAACCAAAAGCAGAGACGAAGAGATGCGCCATGGTTAGAAACAGCTGGAAAAGACTGTTTTTTAAAAATGGTGCTATTTTTTTGCCTAAATGCTGAAATGGTAATTTATTTAGAAAGTAGTAGAAACTGTTGATGAACCGGTCAGAAAGATGACTGGGGGAGGTTAAGAAAAAGGAGAGAAAACGTATGAGAAAAGTATTATCAGTAGTACTGGCAGCGACGATGGCAATGAGCCTGGCGGCCTGCGGCGGCAGCGGCGCAAAGACTGACACAAAGGCAGCAGACGCAGGAACGGCAGCAGGTGACGAGGCATCTGCAGATGATTACTACATCACCATCAAGTTTTCCAACGTATTTCAGCCGGCAGAGTGGAACTACAAAGCCAGCGAATATCTGGCAGACCTGGTAAAAGAGAAGACCGATGGTCATATCACTCTGGAGTATTACGGACAGAACCAGCTTGACTGCTACGCGGAGTCTGTAGCACAGGCACACAACGGCGCTGTCTGGATGGGTCTGGAGGAGCCGTCCTACTTTGCTGATTACATCGGCGATTACAACGTATTAGTTGGACCGATGCTTTACAAGAACAATGCAGAGTATAATGCAGTGATGGATTCTGATATTGTAAAAGATCTGAATGCAAAACTGGCAAGCGAGCACAACATCCACGTTCTGGATACACATTATTCGTTCGGATTCAGAAGCGTATGTACGAACAAGGTAGTTGAGAAACCGGCTGACTTAAATGGTCTGATCATGCGTTCGACCGAGTCTCCGCTGTTTGTTAAGACGATTACCTGTCTGGGTGCTACCCCGTCTGCAATGAGCTTTACGGAGTGCTTATCTGCTATGTCCAGTGGTGTTGTTGATGGTTTCGAAGGTTCCATCTCCACCCTGAAGGATACAGGTGCTTATGAGTACACCAAGAAAGTTGCAAACACGAACCACTTCATCGCAACCCGTTGGTTATTCATGGCTGAGGACGTATATCAGTCCATCCCGGAAAAATGGAGAAACATCCTGGATGAGTGCTGTGTAGAAGCTGGTAAGTGGGAGCAGGAAAATGCTGAGAACGACGAAGCTTCCATGATCGAGTTCCTGAAAGACAAAGGCGTTGAGTGGAATGATGTAGATGTTGATGCATTCACAGAGGCTTGTGCTCCGGTTTACGACTGGATCGTAGACGAGTACGGCGCAGATCCGGAACTTCACCAGAAGCTGGTTGATTTCCTGAATGACTACCGTGCAAACAACGAATAATGTAAATTATTCCGAACAAATACAGTATTTTAAAGCAATTATGAAATAGTAAAAACGTAACGGTTATCAGAACCGCTGCGGAGAAGAAAGTATATCTGCCCGGGCTGTCAGAACGAAGAAGATTGTCTGAGGTCCGGGCAGGCTTCCGACAAACGTATAGTGCCGGAAATATGAAACTGCTGGTAACTGTTCAGTAGGTCTGCGCATTTACTGCGCTGACCGTACGAAAACATGGGCCAGCAGGCAAAAATCCCATTGCCGTAGGCAATTTTTAATGGATTTTTGCGCGTGACTGTGAAGGTACTGAACAGTTACAACTGCTGGAATGATGACTGTATGACAGAACAGTCGTCGGTTATGCAAAACTGACTGCCATTATGAATGCATGAGGATAGACTATGGAAAAGAAAAAAAACACACTGGGGTCGGTGCTGGTAAACCTGGATGCAATTATTACCTGCGTGACACTGACACTCTGTACAATCGTTGTAAACGCAAACGTCCTTATGCGCTATTTCCTGAAAAGACCGTTGTATTGGTCGGAAGAGGTCGCTACGGGGCTCTTCGTCTGGACCGTCTTTATTGGAAGCGCATATGCGTACCGTAAGCACGCACATCTGGGCGTAGACATCCTGATCAACATTCTTCCGGAGAAGATAAGAAAAGTTGTTAAGGTTATTATGGATCTTCTGGAGCTTGTTACTCTGATTATGCTGACCAGAACAAGCGTCCAGTATGTGATGAACACGATGGATAAGCTGACTAATACGCTGCGTGTTCCGAGCTGGTATATTTCCGGCGCGGTTCCGATCGGATTTGGGCTTTCACTGATTTTCTGTATTTACTTTTTGGTTAAGGATATTATCAAGGTATTTAAAGGGAAAGGGGGAAATAACTGATGGGACTCGAATTAATTGAACTCGTTCCGATTTTTATGGTATTTATTCTCTATTTCCTGGGAATGCCGATTGTATATGCGCTGTTTGGTTCAACCTTCTTTTATTTTACATTTATTGATACAACCAGTAAAAACTGGCTGATCTTACAGAAGGTTATGACCTCTACACAGTCGTTCTCGATGTTAGCGATTCCATTTTTCGTTATGGCTGGTTCCGTCATGAACTACGGCGGCATCAGTGACAAGATGATGGATTTCGCGGAAGTGCTGACCGGTCATATGAAAGGCGGTCTGGCACAGGTAAACGTAGTACTTAGTATGCTGATGGGCGGATGTTCCGGTTCGGCCAACGCAGATTGTGCGATGCAGTCCAAGATGCTGGTTCCGGAGATGGAGAAGAGAGGTTACTCCAAGGCGTTCTCCGCAGCGATCACAGCGGCTTCCTCGGCTGCTACACCGGTTATTCCGCCGGGAGTAAACCTGATCGTTTTTACCCTGATTGCACAGATTTCCCTGGGTCGTACGTTTGCGGCTGGTTATATTCCGGGTATCCTGATGGCAATCTCGATGATGATCGTTGTTTCGATTATTGCGCATAAGAGAAACTACCCGACCACCCGTGAAAAATTCCCGTCTCTGAAAGAGATCGTGAAACAGGGTATTACCTCTTTCTGGGGTCTGTTCTTCCCATTTGGTATCATCCTGGGAATGCGTTTTGGCATGTTTACCCCGTCTGAGGGCGGTGCGGTAGCCGTTCTTTACTGTATTATTATCGGACGTTTCGTTTACAAGAAACTATCCCTGAAAGAGCATCTGGTTCCGATCCTGCTTGACAGTATCGCCGGTACTTCCAGCGTTGTCCTGATCATGGTTGCAGCGAATGTATTCGGTTACTACATGACCTGGATTAACCTGCCGAGAGTCGTGGCAACTGGTATGTTAAGCCTGACAACCAACAAGTGGCTGTTCCTTATGGCATGCAACGTAATTCTTCTGATTATGGGTATGTTCCTGGAAGGCGGCGCGGCGCTGATGATTATTACACCTCTGCTGCTTCCGGTTGCAAGACAGCTTGGAATCAATGATTACCACTTTGGACTGGTAGCGATCGTTAACATCATGATCGGTGGTATTACACCTCCGTTCGGTTCGATGATGTTCACGACCTGTGGTATCACGGGATGTCCGATCAGTGAGTTCCTGAAGGAAGTATGGCCATTTATCGTGTCCCTTCTGGTTGTTCTTCTGCTTCTGACCTTCTGCCCGTTCTTAATTACATGTGTACCGGATCTTCTGTACGGCGCAGCATAGAAACAGATTGACAAAACGTTAATAAATTGGATATAATAAAGCCCGTGAGATTAAGAGCAGAAAGGCAAACGTAGAAATACGGATGCTTTCTGCTCTTTTTTGTTCCATAAAAGATACCGGTATCGGTCATGGAAGAGTCTTGTGGAGCGAAAAAGAGCTGTGTTCTAGAAGCTTTACGGGCTTGCAGAGGGAGAAAAAATGGCAGTTTGGAAATGGATTGTGGAGACGGCGGCGACCTGGACAGCGGTCGGCATCTGGATTCGCCTGCTGTTTTCGCTGGCGGTGGGAATGTTCATTGGAATTGACCGTGGCCTGAAACGGCGCGGTGCGGGCATCAAGACGCATGTGCTGGTCTGCCTGGGTTCAGCGCTTGTCATGTTGACGAGTGAATATATGTTCCGGACATTTCCATCTGCAAAAGCGGACATGGCGCGGATGGGCGCGCAGGTTATCAGCGGTGTCGGATTTTTAGGGGTTGGCACGATCATGGTAACCGGGCGTAATCAGGTGCGTGGATTGACTACAGCGGCGTGTCTCTGGGTCTGCGCCTGTGAAGGACTGGCAGCCGGTATCGGATTTGTGGACGGTGCGGTTTACGGTCTGATTCTGATTGCGGTTACCTTGAAGCTCCTGACACGTGTGGATACAATGATTCATGAGCATGCAAAGGTGTTCGATTCTATCTGGAATTTACCAGCAGCCGGTGTGTTGGGGCGTTCATGGATACCATGCGTTCTAAGAATGTGAAAATCGTGTCTTTTGATATTGCCAAGAATAAGTTAAAGGGCGAGGGTCCCTCCGCGACGATGTCGGTGGAAGTGCAGGACAAGTCGCTTCGAAAAACACTTCTGAGCGATATTCAGGCGATGGAGGAGATCCGGTTTGCAGAGGAGCTGTAGCAGCTAAAGGGTTCAGATGGGCTTACGCACGAAATGCAGCAGAAATAGGATGAATTGTCTAAACAAACAGGATAGTTGAAACGAGAACAAGAAAACATTTAGTATAAATAATGGAGGATCACAGTATGAACGGAAATACATACGACGTAGTGATTATCGGAGGTGGCGTCATCGGCAGCAGCATCGCCAGAGCGCTTTCGAAATATGAGTGCCGCACCGTGCTTCTGGAAAAAGAAGAGGATGTCTGCTCCGGCACATCGAAGGCAAACAGTGCTATCGTCCATGCGGGCTATGACGCAAAGACAGGTTCTTTAAAAGCAAAGCTCAATGTAAAAGGCAACGCCATGATGGGAGATTTATCCAAAGAACTCGATTTTGATTTCAAGCGGAATTCCTCCCTGGTACTCTGCTTCGCGCAGGAGGACCGCCCGGCGCTGCAGGCACTCTATGAGAGAGGCGTGGCAAACGGTGTGCCGGATATTTCCATTCTGACCGGCGATGAGGTCCGCAAGATGGAGCCGAACGTCAGCGGGGAGGTTGTGGCAGCGCTCTATGCACCGACTGGCGGCATCGTATGTCCATTTGGTCTGACGATCGCGCTGGCAGAGAATGCCTGTGATAACGGCGTTGAATTTGTATTCAACACAAAAGCAGAAAAAGTTGAAAAAACGACAGAAGGATACCGTGTGATAACCAACAACGGTGTCTTCGAGACAAAATATGTCGTGAACGCAGCCGGCGTGTATTCTGATGAGATCCACAACATGGTTTCGGAAAAGAAGCTTCACATTGTGCCGCGCCGCGGCGAGTACTGCCTGCTCGATAAAGAGGCTGGCAACCACGTATCAGCGACCGTCTTCCAGCTTCCGGGCAAGTATGGCAAGGGAATCCTCGTCAGCCCGACGATTCACGGAAATCTCTTAGTCGGACCGACCGCGGTGGATCAGGAAGATAAGGACGGAACCTACACGACCGCCGAGGGACTGGCAGAGGCATGTGAGAAGGCAACCAAGAGTGTCAATAACATTCCGTTCCGTCAGGTCATCACTTCCTTCTCCGGTCTGCGTGCCCATGAGGACGGCGATGATTTCATCATCGGTGAGGCGGAGGATGCACCGGGCTTCTTTGATGCAGCCGGAATCGAGTCTCCGGGACTTTCCTGCGCACCGGCGATCGGTGAATATCTGGCTGGGATGATCGAGGAAAAAGCTGGATTTGGCAAGAATCCGAATTTCAATCCGGTCCGCAAGGGCATCGTGAAAGCAGCACGTTTAAATACGGAAGAACGCGCAGAACTGATCCGCAAGAACCCGGCATACGGCGCAATCGTCTGCCGTTGCGAGACAATCAGCGAGGGGGAGATCGTGGATGCGATCACCCGTACACTCGGCGCACGCTCGATGGATGGCATCAAACGACGCGTCCGTCAGGGTATGGGACGGTGTCAGGCAGGCTTCTGCACTCCGAGAGCGATGGAAATTCTCTCCCGTGAGACGGGAATCCCGATCACAGAGATCTGCAAAAACCGCAAAGGTTCCGAAATGATAAAAGGTGAGGAGGCATAACCATGATTCAGCATGACATTGTAATTATCGGCGGCGGTCCGGCTGGACTGGCAGCGGCAGCAGCGGCAAAGAAAAGCGGCGCAGAGGATATTCTGATTCTGGAGCGCGACAGTGTGCTGGGTGGTATCTTAAATCAGTGTATCCACAATGGTTTTGGTCTTCATACCTTTAAAGAAGAGCTGACCGGACCGGAGTATGCGGCACGTTATGAGGAAGAAGTGAAAAAGCTGGAAATTCCGTACCGTTTAAACAGCATGGTACTGGATATCAATAAAGACAAAGAGATCACAGTCGTAAGCCGGAGCGAGGGACTGGATCTCATCAAGGCAAAAGCGATTATCCTGGCGATGGGGTGCCGCGAACGTCCGAGAGGCGCCCTGAACATTCCAGGGTATCGTCCGGCAGGTATCTACACTGCTGGTACGGCACAGCGTCTCATGAACATCGAGGGACATATGGTCGGTAAAGAGGTTGTCATCCTCGGTTCCGGCGATATCGGACTGATCATGGCGAGACGTATGACACTGGAGGGCGCAAAGGTTAAGGTCGTAGCGGAGCTGATGCCGTATTCGGGCGGTCTGAAGAGAAATATCGTACAGTGCTTAAACGACTTTGATATTCCGTTGAAGTTAAGACATACGGTTGTGAATATCGAGGGAAAAGAGCGCGTGAAAGGCATTACGCTGGCACAGGTCGGACCGGACCGCAAACCGATTCCTGGTACCGAAGAGCACTATGACTGTGATACGCTTCTGTTATCCTGTGGCCTGATTCCGGAGAATGAGCTGACGAGAAATATGGGCGTGACGATGAACCCGGTTACCTCCGGCCCAATGGTCAATGACCGTCTGGAAACAGGCATCGAGGGTGTATTTGCCTGCGGCAACGTGCTTCATGTACATGATCTGGTTGACTATGTATCCGAGGAGGCAGCGCTGGCAGGACAGAACGCAGCGAAATATGTGAAATCCGGCGAGACGAAGAAAGGTCACAGCGTGACACTCAAGGCAGAAAATGGCGTCCGCTACACGGTACCGCAGTCGATCGATACCGAGGCGATGGCAGACAAGCTGACGGTTCGTTTCCGTGTGGCAGATGTTTATAAAAACCGCAGCATTTCCGTTTATTTTGACGGAGAGCGTGTGAGCAGCCGCAAAAAACGCGTGCTGGCACCGGGTGAGATGGAGCAGGTAATCCTGACGAAGGAAAGTCTGGAGAAATATCCGGATCTGAAAGAAATAACCATTTGCACGGAGGTGGATGAGTGATGGAAGTAAGAGAACTGACCTGTATCGGATGTCCGCTGGGCTGTCAGCTCACTGTGACGATGGGAAATGACGAGATCAAGGTAGAAGGAAATACATGCCCGCGGGGCGAGGCGTATGCGAAAAAAGAGGTAACCAATCCTACGAGAATCGTTACCTCAACGGTACGGGTCGAGGGCGGCACAATCGAGAGAGCAGCGGTCAAGACGGCTTCGGATATCCCGAAGGGCAAAATCTTTGATTGCATGAAGGAGATCCGCGCCGTGAAGGTGGCTGCTCCGGTGCATATCGGGGATGTGATCATTGATGACTGCGCTGGAACTGGGATTGCAGTTGTGGCGAGCAAGAATGTAGAGCGGGCGTAAGGAATCGTGAAGGTGACACCGACAGCCCCGACACAGAATATAGGATGAGAGATGGGAGGTTGTACAGACTCATAGAAAAAGTTTGTGCAGCTTCCCATTTTTGAAATTGAAATATATGAAAAACCTGCTTGCATATTTGGGCAGGATTGGATAAAGTTGTTTTGAAGAAAATCTTTTTTACAGGTACATATTTACAGAGATAAATTACAAGGAGAGAGGCATGGAAAAACGTGAAATTTTAAAGGAGACAGAGCTGTTTGTCCTCGATATGGACGGGACGTTTTATCTGGATACGGATGTGCTCGACGGGGCGTTGGATTTCCTGGAGGAAGTGAAGAAAGCCGGGAAGAGATATGTGTTTTTTACGAATAATTCGTCGAAATCACCGAAAACATATATTGACAAACTGGCAAAAATGGGGTGTTATATTAAAAGAAATCAGATCATTACATCCGGGGATGTGATGATTCAGTATCTGAAAGAGTATTATCCTGAAAAGAAAGTCTATCTGGTGGGAACGCCGGACCTGGAGGAGAATTTCCGTGAAAATGGCATTCTTCTGACAAGGGAGATGCCGGATGTGGTCGTGATTGGCTTTGATATGACATTGACCTATGAGAAGTTGGAGCGCGCCTGCACGTATATCCGCAACGGCGCTGTGTTCCTGGCAACGCATCTGGATATCAACTGCCCGACGAAGGATGGTTTTATCCCGGACTGCGGCGCAATGTGCGCGGCAATCTCCTTATCGACCGGAAAGGAGCCGAAGTATGTCGGAAAACCATTCAAGGAGACCGTGGATATGGTTCTGGAGATGACCGGGGCAAAGCGCGAGGCAATGTCGTTTGTCGGCGACCGGATCTACACGGATGTGAAAACCGGCGTGGTAAATGGGGCACACGGAATCCTGGTGCTGACCGGCGAGACGAAGCTGGAGGATGTACCGAAGGCGGATGTCGTGCCGGATGCGATTTTCACAGGGCTGAAAGAGATGGGAGAAATACTCAAGACTATGAGAGAAGAGGAAGCATAGAATGACAATGCTTGAATTACTGGAGGAATCTCCGATAATCGCAGCGATTAAGAGCTGGGAAGGGCTGGAAAAAAGTCTTAAATCTGAATGTAAGGTAGTATTTGTGCTGTTTGGCACGATCTGTGATATTGATCAGATTGTAGCGCGCATCAAGGACGCCGGGAAGGTGGCGATCGTCCACGTGGATATGATCCAGGGACTGAGCACCAAGAGGGTGGCGGTCGATTTTATCGCCCACAATACGCGGGCGGACGGTATTATCAGCACAAAAAATACACTGGTGGAGCGCGCGAAGGAGATGGGACTTTATGCGATCCAGAGAACCTTTGTTGTGGATTCGATCGCACTCGATACATTGAAAAAACAGATCGAAATGTTCCGACCGGATGCAGTCGAGATCATGCCGGGGGTGATGCCGAAGATTCTTAAGATCATGCGCGAGTACACCGATATTCCGCTGATCGCCGGGGGACTGCTGTCTGACAAAAAAGATGTGATGGCGGCCTTTGAGGCGGGTACGGATGCCATTTCAGCGACGAATGAAGCGGTGTGGTACGTGTGATTTTAAAACTTAAACGATTTAGACGCTGTGAGTGACAGATATATTTGAAATAATGAAATTGATAAAAAAATATCAATCATTTCGCGATTTCGCTTGATTTTTTACCATGAATGCATTAGAATGATGAAGTAATCTCTTTTGGTAAAAATAGATAAAGAGAAGAAAAGGCGAGTTTTCGCATTGTACAAAATATAAGAACCGTGAAAAGGTAAAGCGGTTGCAAACTATACACATGTACAGTGGGGGACACTGAAATCCCCGGTTCGGTGAGAAATGTCAGACAAAATTTAAGTCGAACGTCCGTGAGACTTGGCGCATGATTCTGGTCAGCGAAGCTGACAATTTCACACAGACGGGAGCCGCCGGATAACAGGAAAGGGGTATTAAGATGGCTAAGATCGATTTAAGCAAGTACGGAATCACAGGAACAACGGAGATTGTTTACAACCCTTCTTATGAGATGCTGTTTGAAGAAGAAACCAAACCGGAGCTGGAGGGCTATGAAAAAGGTCAGGTCAGCGAGCTTGGTGCAGTAAACGTTATGACAGGTATTTATACCGGACGTTCCCCGAAAGACAAATTCATCGTTATGGATGAGAACTCTAAGGACACAGTATGGTGGACTTCAGACGAGTACAAGAACGACAACCATGTAGCATCCAAAGAAACCTGGAACGCAGTAAAGGATATCGCTTTAAATGAGCTCTCCAACAAGAGACTGTTTGTAGTAGATGCTTTCTGTGGCGCAAATAAAGACACCCGTATGGCGATCCGTTTTATTGTGGAGGTTGCTTGGCAGGCTCATTTCGTAAAGAATATGTTCATCGTTCCGACCGACGAAGAACTGGCTAATTTCGAACCGGACTTCGTAGTATACAACGCTTCCAAGGCTAAAGTTGAGAACTACAAAGAGCTTGGATTAAACTCTGAGACAGCTGTTGTCTTCAATATCACAAGCCGCGAGCAGGTTATCATCAACACCTGGTACGGTGGAGAGATGAAGAAAGGTATGTTCTCCATGATGAACTACTACCTTCCGTTAAAGGGCATCGCTGCTATGCACTGCTCTGCTAACACCGACTTAAATGGCGAGAACACCGCTATCTTCTTCGGACTTTCCGGAACCGGCAAGACTACCCTTTCTACCGACCCGAAACGTCTTCTCATCGGTGATGACGAGCACGGCTGGGATGACAACGGTGTAT
>OGIN01001548.1_pt1 | contig 11305 bp, 9 predicted proteins | sample 1571851 | NCBI WGS metagenome assembly OGIN01 (sample SAMEA2582123, study PRJEB24529) | metagenome | biome: Human gut stool | place: China | collected 2011 | reverse complement strand
GAGCACTTGACTTTTAATCAAGTTGTCCGGGGTTCGAATCCCCGATGCCTCATTAGCGGAAAGCATTTGCTTTCCGTTATTTTTTTACCATCAGACAGAGTGATGGCAACAATTGAATATGCGGATATGGCGGAATTGGCAGACGCGCTGGTTTTAGGTACCAGTGAGCAATCGTGCAGGTTCAAGTCCTGTTATCCGCACTTATTAAGAGATCTTCTGTAAATTTGATTTATAGAAGGTCTTTTGTATTTTCAGAATAATACTCATAATAAAATGCCACAGATGTATCGGTAATGATCTGTGGCATTTGGGCTCTATAAAATTTTTTAAATCAAATTACAATTTCTCTCCCTCATTCACTTCCTCAATAAATACTTTCCCTTCCGCTTGCTGCTCCACAAAGTGAAAACGGAGCACAGCCTGGGGCCAGTTGAGGGTGATGATGGCTTTTTTCTCCCGGGTCTTTCCGGCGGCCTGGATCTGGTCTACGAGGTCGGAGAGGATCTCACGGGTGAGATAACCGCCTCTCCAGTGGAACGTGAATTCTCGGCCTTTTTTGGCGGCCTGGAGGGCGCGTTTGTAGACGTCTTCCAGCTTGGTAAAGGACAGCTTTTTCTCGCGGTAGTAGAAGTGGCTTCCGTCCGGGCAGGTGGGGGCAGGAGCGATCAGTGGTTCATGGTCACGAAAGATGTTTTTGTCATCCAGATTAAAATAATCGTAGCGGATGCTGACAGAGCCGTCCTCGTTTTTGCCAAGAGTATTGTCAAAGGTGGCGTCCAGATGGTAGTACTGTCCGTTAATCCGGACAATATTCCAGGTGTGGCGGTACTTGATCCCTTTTTCCGGATTGTTTCCGCAGATGGCGATGATGCACCAGACACCGAGGGCATCGCAGAGCACTTTTACAGATTTGGCGATTCCCTCACAGACGCCTACGCCGTGTCCAAGAGGCCCGATGATCTCGTGGGAGTATGGCTTTTTCAGCTTGTCGTAGCGGATATTTTCGCAGATAAAATCGTGGACATATTTTTCCTTATCCCACTCGGAAAGCTTCATGGCAGGGCGTACAAGCTTGTCTACGCGGGCGCCCAGAGCTTTCTGGTGTTCCCGGATCTTATTCTTGTCAAAGATATATTCCGGGATCAGGATCAGATTTGGAGAATCTTTGTAATAGCGGTATTTGAACCCCACGGCCCAGAAGATCTCCGGATGATCCAGTCTCAGCTGGAAAAACACATCATAGAGCCAGTTTCCGTCGGTAGTGGGAACCTGTGGGATCAGAAACTCATCGGAAAGTTCCATAAGTCCGTGAAGCATTGCGCGGTACACGTTCTGTTTATCTTTTGGCATTCTGCCGTAATAATATTCTTCAGCCTGTTTCATATATTTGAATTTAATCCGCCGTAGTTCTGAAATTTTGTTGTAATTCAGAATTCAGCAGAAACCCCTTTCTAAAAAATCAACGAAAAAATTATATCATAAAAGAATCATCAGAAGAAGTGCAGAGATAAAATGGAAGAAAGATTACGGAAAAATAAAACATGCAGAGCCATCCCACAAAGATGTACCCTGCATGTTTTTTCTGCCTTGAAATATTTTTGCCCGGAAATAACCGGGAGGCCAGGATCAGCCATTATACAGCTGATAATACCGGCCCTTCTGAGCAAGCAGCTCCTCATGGGAACCACGCTCGATGATACGTCCCTGCTCCAGGACCATGATACAGTCACTGTTGCGTACTGTGGAAAGTCTGTGGGCGATCACGAAGGTTGTCCTGCCTTCCATCAGCTTATCCATACCATCCTGTACCAGTTTTTCGGTACGGGTATCAATGGAACTGGTGGCTTCGTCCAGGATCAGGACAGGCGGATCTGCAACAGCTGCACGGGCGATGGAGAGAAGCTGTCTCTGGCCCTGGCTCAAGTTTGCACCGTTTCCACGGAGAAGGGTGTTATAACCCTGTGGAAGCCTGCGGATAAAACCGTCAGCGTTGGCAAGTTTTGCTGCGGCGATGACCTCTTCATCTGTGGCATCCAGTTTTCCGTAGCGGATGTTTTCCATAACGGTTGCCGTGAACAGGTTGGTATCCTGAAGAACGATGCCCATGGAACGGCGAAGATCGTCTTTTTTGATCTTGGTGATATTGATGCCGTCGTAACGGATCTTACCTTTCTGAATGTCGTAAAAACGGTTCAGAAGGTTGGTGATGGTGGTTTTTCCGGCGCCGGTAGATCCTACAAAAGCGATCTTCTGGCCCGGCTGTGCATACATGTTGATGTCATGAAGAACGATCTTGTTGGAGTTATAACCAAAATCCACATCCTCCAGAACCATGTCACCTTTCAGCTCGATATAATCCGTGGTACCCTCAGCTTTATGGAAATGTTTCCATGCCCAGCGGCCGGTACGTTTCTCGGATTCGGTGAGAACGCCGTTTTCCTCTTTTGCGTTGACAAGAGTAACGTAGCCTTCGTCCACTTCGGATTTCTCATCCAGAAGATCAAAGATACGTTTGGCACCTGCAAGGGCCATAACAATACTGTTGAACTGCTGGCTGACCTGGTTGATGGGCATGTTAAAACTCTTGTTGAAAGTCAGGAAGCTGGCAAGTCCGCCAAGAGTGAAGTTTCCGATGCCATTGATGGCAAGGATACCGCCAACCATGGCACAGATCACGTAGCTGACGTTTCCAAGCTGGGCAACTACAGGCATCAGGATGTTGGCAAAACGGTTGGCGTTGTCTGCGCTGGCAAAAAGCTGGTCGTTCAGCTCATCGAATTTCTGGATGCTTTCGTCCTCATGGCAGAAGACTTTGACAACTTTCTGTCCTTCCATCATCTCTTCGATATAGCCGTTGACAATACCAAGGTTTGTCTGCTGTTCCAGGAAATATTTTCCGCTCAGGCCCGCAAGTTTCCGGCTGGCAGTCAGCATAATGGCAACCATAAGCAGAGTCACGAAAGTAAGCGGAACGTTGAGGATCAGCATACTTACAAGAACACTGACAATGGTGATCACACTGGAAAGCAGCTGTGGGAAACTCTGGCTGATCATCTGGCGCAGGGTATCAATGTCGTTGGTGTAGATGGACATGATATCACCGTGTGCGTGGGTATCAAAATATTTGATGGGAAGTGTTTCCATTTTTGCAAACATGTCGTTTCGGAGGTTACGTAAAGTTCCCTGGGAAACATTGATCATGATACGGTTATAAGTATAGGTGGCAATAACACCGATGGCGTAAAAACATGCCACACGTGCGATTGCAGCAGTTAAAGGCCCGAAGTCCGGTGTATCTGCCTTAAGAAGAGGCGTGATATACTGGTCAATCAGGGTTTTCATGAACATGGTTCCCTGTACATTGGCAAGAACGCTGACAAAAATGCAGATCACCACGATCACGATATGGATACTGTAGTTCTTAAAAATATAACGGGAAAGGCGTCCCAGAAGTTTTCCTGGCTGTTCCGGCGCTCCCATGCCTTTCGGTCCAGGACCACCCGGACCTTTCATGTTCTGTTTTTTCAAGCCGGATCACCTCCCTCGTCAAAATCACCGGCACCGCCGGTCTGTGAATTGAATACATCCTGATAAATGGCGTTGGTCTTAAGAAGTTCCTCATGGGTACCAAATCCGTTGATCTCGCCGTTGTCCATAACGATGATGCGGTCTGCATTCTGGATACTGGAAACACGCTGGGCGATGATCAGCTTGGTGGTATCCGGGATCTCTTCTGCAAAAGCACGGCGGATTTTTGCGTCTGTGGCAGTATCTACCGCACTGGTGGAATCGTCCAGGATCAGTATCTTCGGTTTCTTCAGAAGAGCACGGGCGATACAGAGACGCTGTTTCTGACCTCCGGAAACGTTGGAACCGCCCTGTTCAATGAAAGTATTGTATTTATCCGGCATTTTTTCGATGAAATCATCAGCGCAGGCAAGCTGGCATGCACGGCGGCATTCTTCTTCCGTGGCGTTTTTGTCACCCCAGCGGAGATTTTCCAGAATGGTTCCTGAGAAGAGGACATTCTTCTGAAGGACAACGGAAACCTGGTTCCTGAGAGATTCCAGGTGGTATTTGCGGACATCGATGCCTCCCACCAGAACAGAACCGTCCGTTACGTCATAAAGACGGCTGATCAGGTTGACAAGACTGGATTTGGCACTTCCGGTACCGCCGATGATTCCGATGGTCTCGCCGGAGCGGATGGAAAGGTTGATGTCTTTTAAGACCGGTTCTTTGCTGTCTTTCTTATAACTGAAGTTTACGTGGTCGAAGACGATGCTTCCGTCCGGAACTTTTGTTACCGGGTTCTCCGGGTCAGTGATATCAGAAGTATCGTTGATGACTTCCGTAACACGCTCGGCACTGGCAATACTCATGGTCACCATAACAAAAACCGTGGAGAGCATCATCAGGCTCATGAGAATGTTCATGCAGTAAGTGAGAAGGCTCATAAGCTCACCGGTAGTAAGCGTGCTGCCCACGATCATTTTTGCGCCAAGCCAGCTGATTCCAAGGATGCAGGCGTAAACGGTAAACTGCATCAGAGGCATGTTCATAACAACGATCTTCTCGGCACTTAAGAACATTTCGTATACTTTGTTACAGGCTTTCTGAAATTTGCTGATCTCGTAGTCTTCACGGACATAGGCTTTGACAACACGGACGGCACCGATATTTTCCTGGACACTTGCGTTCAGGTCATCGTATTTGCGGAACACAGTCTGGAAATATTTCGTTGCTTTCCGCATGATAAAGATCAGACAGGCACCGAGGAAGATCACCGCGATCAGATAAATGCTTGCAAGTTTGGCGTTGATGAGAAATGCCATGACCATGGCACAGATCAGGCTGGCCGGTGCACGGGTACACATACGCAGGATCATCTGATAGGCATTCTGCAGGTTGGTCACATCTGTGGTAAGACGGGTGATCAGGCCAGCAGTGCTGTATTTGTCGATGTTGGAAAAAGAAAAGGTCTGGATGTTGGTGTACATGGCTTTTCGGAGGTTTCTGGCAAAGCCTGTGGAGGCCAGTGCTCCGTATTTTCCGCCCATGACGCCGGACCAGAGTCCGCACAGGGCAAGAACTACCATAACTCCACCCATCCGATAGATATGGCCGATATTTCCGGCTTCCACACCCTTATCAATAATGGAAGCCATGGCTAGGGGGATCAGAGTCTCAAAGAGAACTTCCAGGATCATGAAAAAAGGCGTGAGAAACGAGGCCTTTTTAAACTCCCTGACCTGGGCCAGAAGGGTTTTGAGCATAAAAAATCTCCTTTCTTTTACTGTTCAAAAAGATAGCACCCCTGGAAAAAGTTCCGGGCTGCTACAGAACAGATGTATTGTTCAGATACTATTATCGGGGAAAATATTTTTAATGTCAAGACAAATATCTGTGAAATACTTGACATAACATCCTTTAAGCGGTATATTAAAAGTTAATATTCACCTGTGAAATAGGGGCGAGAATGCGATTCAGATCCCTTTAGAGGGTCTATATAGAGTTTAATTTTTGTAGGGAGGATTTTATATGGAAATCAGACAGTCAGCAGAGGATTACCTGGAATCAATTCTGGTTTTATCGAAGAAGGGCGGCGGGGTTCGTTCCATTGATATTGCTACCAGACTTGGCGTTTCCAAGCCAAGTGTCAGCCATGCGATGAAGCTTCTCCGTGAGGACGGATATATTGCCATGGACCGTTACGGTACTGTGACACTTCTGGAGAAGGGCGCAGAGATCGCCAACCAGATCTATGAGAGACACACCGTACTTGCCAAGATGCTGGAGGGACTTGGAGTTCCTGCGGAGATCGCACTGGAGGATGCCTGCAAGATGGAGCACGATATCAGCCAGGAGAGCTTTGAGAAGATCAAGGCGCATTATAATAACTTTATTAAGAGAGACGAAGCAGCAGCGGAGTAAATGAAGTGACCGGCCAGTATCCACACGGGGCGGCAGTGAAAGCCAATGAAAGATAAAAAAGAAGTGCATGAGAAGCGTGATAACTTTTCATGCACTTTATTGTTTATCTGCCTATTTCGCAGAAGATTTCTCCGGCAGCTGTGCCAGGATGATAGCCGCGAACATGATGACGCATCCAAGAAGCTCTTTTGCGGAAAGCTTCTGTCCAAGGATGACCCAGCCTGCAAGTACGGAGATACAGGATTCCAGGGAAAGAATCAGAGAAGCTACCGTTGGATTGACATTTTTCTGGCCTACGATCTGCAAAGTGTAGGCAACGCCGCAGGACATAATGCCGGCATACAGGATGGGGAGCCATGCAGTGAGGATAGAAGAAATCTGCGGATGTTCCAGGACAAGAGCCGGGATCATGGACAGGATCCCGCAGACCAGGAACTGGATACAGGAAAGTTTTACTCCGTCTGCTTTCGGGGAAAAATAGTCAATGACCAGAATGTGCAGAGAAAACAGGAACGCACACACCAGCACCAGGACGTCTCCGAGACCAATGGAAAAACCGTCCGTGATGCAGAGAAGATAAAGTCCGATCAGTGCCATGACAACAGCTGTCCAGATAAAGGGACTGCATTTCTTTTTCAGAAAGAGTCCGATAATCGGGACAATGACAATATAGCAGGCTGTGATGAAGCCGGCTTTTCCTACCGTTGTATATTTGATGCCGAACTGCTGGAAGTTGCTGGCTGCAAAAAGTGCTATGCCGCAGGCGATACCGCCGATCCAGAGATCGCGGGTTTTGTATGGAGAAGATGTGGTTGTTGATGTTGAGGGATCTGCCGCGGCAGAAGCTGTATCTTTGGAGCGGTTTAAGAGAAAGATCACCGGCACCAGAACAGCAGCACCGATCAGGGAACGGACGCCGTTAAAAGTAAAAGGACCTACATATTCCATGCCTACACTCTGGGCGACAAAGGCGATTCCCCAGATGGTAGCGGCCAGAAGCAGGCAGAGAGAATTTTTCAGAGGCATTTTCTGTGTGTTCATGATAAAAGAATCCTTTCGCGTATTATGTGGTCAAAGCGATATATAAGAAAAGACCCCGGGGAACTTCAGATAGCTTCCCGGGGCATTTTTATGATCTGTCGGAACCGTGTCCGGCAAAATTAGTTCTGATTCTGGTTGTTCTTAACTTCTGCAAGCTTCATAGCACGAACTTTCAGCGGCAGACCGAACAGAGTGATGAATCCGTCAGCGTCGTGGTGGTCATACATATCACCGGTTGTGAAGGAAGCAAGGGACTCATTGTAAAGGCTGTATGGAGAAGTTGTACCATTCTTGATGATGTTTCCTTTGTAAAGTTTGAATTTAACTTCACCGGTAACATATTTCTGAGTGGATTCAACAAATGCCTGGATAGCCTCACGGAGTGGTGTGTACCATTTTCCCTCGTAAACAACCTGTGCAAACTGGCTGCCCAGTTTCTTCTTGGCTTCCATTGTCTCACGGTCAAGGATCAGCTCCTCAAGCTGGTCATGAGCTGCCATCAGGATTGTTCCGCCAGGAGTCTCATAAACACCACGGGATTTCATACCAACAACACGGTTCTCAATGATGTCAACGATACCGATACCGTTCTCGCCGCCAAGTTTGTTCAGCTCAGTGATGATCTCGGAAACTTTCATTGCCTTTCCGTTGAGAGTTTTCGGAACACCCTGCTCAAATGTCATGGTAACTTCTGTTTCTTTATCAGGAGCTTTCTCCGGTGTTACGCTTAATACAAGCATGTCATCGTAGTTCGGAGCCTGGGAAGGATCCTCAAGTTCCAGTCCCTCGTGGCTGATGTGCCAGAGGTTTCTGTCACGGCTGTAGCTGTGGCTTGCATCGAACGGAAGAGTGATGCCGTGAGCTTTACAGAACTCGATCTCATCTTCACGGGACTGCATGGTCCACAGATCTGTCATACGCCATGGAGCGATGATTTTGATGTCCGGAGCAAGAGCTTTGATACCAAGTTCGAAACGGATCTGGTCATTTCCTTTACCTGTAGCACCGTGGCAGATTGCAACAGCGCCTTCTTTACGTGCGATCTCAACCAGTTTCTTGGCGATAACCGGACGAGCCATGGAAGTTCCGAGAAGATAGGAATGCTCATATACAGCACCGGCCTCTACACATGGCATGATGAAATCATCGCAGAACTCATCAACAATATCTTCAATATATAATTTGGAAGCACCGGACATTTTTGCTCTCTCTTCAAGACCGTCCAGCTCGTTTCCCTGTCCGCAGTTTACACAGCAGCAGACAACGTCATAATCAAATGTTTCTTTCAGCCACGGGATCAGGGCTGTGGTATCAAGACCACCGGAATACGCTAAAACAACTTTTTCTTTCATAATATATGTCCTCCTGGGATTTTTTGAAATTTTGTATCGCTCCGGACATTTCCGGGACGGTGAATTTTTTTACGTTATCTGGAAAATTATGCTGTTTTATAACTTTACCAGAGTGAATAAATATTCATGCGTGACAAAACAAAATTTTCGGCTGTCCTGTCGACATGGCTTAATATACACCAGATTTTATAAATATGCAAGAGATAATTTGAAAAATATGAAAAATTTTTTGCATAAAAATGCATCGAAAAACGGGTAATATTATAAGAAAATACATGAAAAACAGAAAAGACAGTGAAAAATCAAAGAAAATGACTATTGCATAATATGCAGAGAAGATGTATAATCTATCCATTGACAAGGCGGACATATGAGGAACGCCTTTTTACTTAAGCCGTAAGAGATACGGCAGAGGAGGAATGTGAAAGATGATTAAAGCAGGAATTATCGGTGCGACAGGATACGCAGGAAATGAGATCGTAAGACTTCTTCTTGGACACAAGGACGTTGAGATCAAATGGTTCGGTTCCCGAAGCTACATAGATCAGCAGTATGCAGATATTTATCAGAACTTTTTCAAACTGGTGGATGCCAAATGTATGGATGACAATATGGCGGCACTTGCAGATGAGGTGGACGTGATCTTTACCGCAACCCCGCAGGGCCTTTGTGCATCCCTTATTAATGAAGAAATCCTTTCCAAATGTAAGGTGATCGACTTAAGCGCGGACTTCCGTATTAAAGATGTGAAGAAATATGAAAAATGGTACGGAATCGAGCACAAGGCACCACAGTTTATCGACGAGGCTGTTTACGGTCTCTGCGAGATCAACCGTGAGGACATCAAAAAGGCACGACTGATCGCCAACCCGGGATGCTATCCGACATGCTCCACACTGTCCATTTATCCGCTGTTAAAAGAAGGCCTCATTGATCCGAACACCATTATCATTGATGCCAAATCCGGAACATCCGGAGCAGGAAGAGGAGCTAAAGTTCCGAATCTTTACTGCGAGGTAAATGAGAGCATCAAAGCTTACGGCGTTGCCACACACAGACATACACCGGAGATCGAGGACCAGCTTGGATACGCATGCGGACAGGAAGTGCTGATCAACTTTACCCCGCATCTTGTTCCGATGAACAGAGGAATCCTGGTAACTGCATATGCTTCCCTGACAAAGGATGTTACCTATGAGGAAGTAAAAGCGGCCTATGACAAATATTATAAAGATGAGTTCTTTGTACGTGTGCTGAATAAAGATGTATGCCCGCAGACAAGAAACGTGGAAGGCAGCAACTTTGTAGATGTAAACTTCAAGATCGATCCGAGAACTAAGAGAGTGATCATGATGGGTGCCATCGACAACCTGGTAAAAGGTGCCGCAGGACAGGCCGTTCAGAACATGAACCTGATGTTTGGATTTGACGAGAACGAAGGACTGAAACAGATCCCGATGTGCCCGTAAAACACAGAGGATTTCAGACGAGAGGAGACATAGAATATGAAGATCATCGACGGCGGCGTAACAGCCGCAAAAGGTTTTAAGGCAGCGTCAACTGCAGCAGAGATCAAATATAAAGGCCGTACCGATATGGCCATGGTATTCAGTGAAGTTCCCTGTGTGGCTGCAGGAACATTCACAACCAATGTGGTAAAAGCAGCTCCTGTAAGATGGGATCAGGACATTGTATACAATCATCAGGGCGCAAGAGCCGTGATCTGCAACAGCGGAATCGCCAACGCATGTACCGGTGAGGAAGGTTTTGTTTACTGCAGAGAAACCGCTAAGGCAGCATCCGAAAGCCTGGGAATCCCGGAAGACAGTGTGCTGGTAGCATCCACAGGTGTCATCGGAATGCAGCTTCCGATCGACCGTATCGCAAACGGAGTAAAAGCCATGGCGCCGAAGCTTGAGGGAAGCCGCGAGGCAGGCCTTGAGGCAGCAAAAGCCATCATGACAACCGACACCGAGAAGAAAGAGGCAGCTGTAGAGATCGAAATCGGCGGAAAAACCGTAACTGTAGGCGGTATGTGCAAAGGTTCTGGAATGATCCACCCGAACATGTGCACAATGCTTGGATTTATCACCAGCGATGTGGACATCTCCAAGGAACTTCTTCAGGAAGCACTCAGCGAGGACATCAAGGACACCTACAACATGGTATCCGTTGACGGAGACACCTCCACAAACGACACCGTCCTCCTCCTGGCAAACGGTCAGGCCGGCAATCCAAAGATCACAGAGAAAAATGCAGATTATGAAGAGTTCAAAAAAGCCCTCAACTACGTAAACACAACCCTCGCCAAAAAGATCGCAGGCGACGGAGAAGGCGCAACCGCACTCTTCGAGGTTAAAGTTATCGGCGCAGCCACCAAGGCAGAAGCCGTAACCTTAAGTAAATCCGTAGTAACCTCTTCCCTGACAAAAGCAGCCATCTACGGCCACGACGCAAACTGGGGAAGAATCCTCTGCGCCCTCGGCTACTCCGGAGTCCAGTTCGACCCGGAAAAAGTGGATCTCTACTTTGAGAGCAAAGCAGGGAAAATCAAGATCATTGAAAATGGAGTTTCTACAGGATACAGTGAAGAGGAAGCTACAAAGATCCTCTCTGAAGACGCTGTGACAGCCATTGCCGATATGAAGATGGGCGAGGCCAGTGCAACCGCATGGGGATGCGACCTTACTTATGATTATATAAAAATCAATGCGGATTATCGTTCTTGATGTAAGAGCTCTGTAGAATGTTTTTTTATGGTGGATTTTATATGTAATTTTGTTTCAGTTTGTAAGCTGAGAAAACCCTTAGGGGGAGCGAGCTCAGAGTTGCGAAGCCCGCACGCTCCCCCTAAGAACCCCCTCCGTTGGGCACGCTTGGTTGTGGTGTGTTGAACGTTAGTTGACGAAGACTGAGTGACGAACGTGAGGAACTTCAGGGCGGAAGCCTTGGAAAATCGTGACAGTTTGCCCGTCAGT
>OGIN01001541.1_pt1 | contig 11333 bp, 16 predicted proteins | sample 1571851 | NCBI WGS metagenome assembly OGIN01 (sample SAMEA2582123, study PRJEB24529) | metagenome | biome: Human gut stool | place: China | collected 2011 | reverse complement strand
AGATGCTTTTAAAGATTTAACATTAGGTTATTCTTCAGTAAACTTCTTAAAGAGATTATGTGAAGGGGTAGAAAGCATAGATGTTCAACGTATTGATAAGTACTTATGTATTCAATCAGGAATGACTGAAGCTTTCTTAAAATATCAAAGAGTTAAAGTTAAAGCTGATATGTATGTTAAGAGAATGAATACTGATAATGGTATCGTTCTAGATAGATTGTATTTAAAAGATGTTCTTAAAAGAATGATGGTATCTTCTCAAGATGGTGTTGCTCAAATGAAAGAGTTAGGTTTAGAAGTATCTAATGATGGATTTATGCAAGTAATACCAGTAAATAAGAAGAAAGGTGATATAGAAAATCTAAAGTTTAAGATTTCTGTTCCAGTGTTGGTAAAGACTATAGTTGGTGATGATTCTGTATTCCCAGATGAGATATTCCTATATTTTGTAAAGACAGGACCTACTGGATACCTATTATATGTTAAGGATGCTACTGGAGGTTGGTTCTCAACTATTCAAGTTAGAGTTTAAGGGGTGATATTTTGTATTACGCAAATGTATTGGCTAGTTTAAATAGGGACTTAAAGGATAAAGAAAAATATGAAAAAAGAGTTTTAAAAGGTAGAGAAGAATTAGCAAAAGCTCAGCAAGATTATGTTAATCTTTTAAATGCTCAGAAACTATTATCAACTGTATCAGATGATAATACAGAAGCAACTTTATTATTTGTATCAGGGGTAATAAATAAAGCTTTAGCCGAGATATTTAAGGGTGATACAAGAAGAATCTACCTTAGCAAGAAACTATATGGGGGTTATAAACCTCATATAGTTGTAGAATTAGAAAATAGTAAAGGTGAAAGATTAGATATGTCCATTCAAAATGGTACAGGTCTTAAACAGATTATATCAGTACTATTTGTTATTTGTCTAATAGAAGTTAGAAAAGGAAGAAGATTACTAATATTAGATGAAAGATTGTCAGGGTTACATTCAGAAGCTAAGAGAATATTATCAGAGATATTAAACATATTTGCTGAAGGTGGTTTCCAGTTTATATTTGTAGAGTATAATCTTAATACTTTAGGGAAACTATATAATGTAGAGAAACCAGGAAATGAAGCTAAAGTTTATGCTTTAGATGGAATGGATTATAGCAATGATGATGTATTTTTATTTAGTGATGTAGATTTATCTTTATTAGAAGAAGACTATGTAGAAGATGAGTTTTAAGAGAGGATTTCCTCTCTTTCTTATTATAAATAGCTTATATTATATATGAAAGTAGTGTAAAATGGTATCATAAAATAAAAGGTAGGGTGATTTTATGAATAAGTTATATATTGCAAGATTAATAATATCTTTTGGAGATGATTGGGATTTAAGTTGTAATTTTAATTATACCAAGGTTGTTGGTAAATTTATAAAGAATGAAACAACAGGGGTATATGAGGGGTTAGATGAGAATAGAGGTGCTTGGGTACAAGCCCCATTAGTTATGAAGAGTAAAGAGTATAGAAATACATTAGAAGTTGTTCAAGGTTTAGATAAAGATTTAAGTGAAACTGAATTAGAGGAATTGAAAACAGATATGAAATTGAGTATCTTAAATCTTTTAAAGGAGTATAAAGACAATTATTTAAAAGCTTATAATAAGAAAGTATCTTATATAAAGAATACAACGGTTGCTTAGTGACTGCCCCAATGATTTGGGGTAGTTTTTTAATTTAATTTATTAGAATCTATATTATTTAATATAGGACGGTTTATAAATAATATTATCAAAGAGGTTAAAACATATTAGAAAATAGTTTAAAATATAATCATAGAATTAGTTATTAAGGGGAGTGGTTTTATGGTTTTTAGGTACAAAACTAAGAAGTTTAAAGATTATTTAATTATCGAAGATACTTTAACTAAACAAAGCATAGAGGTATTTAGGGAAGATGTTGATTGTATTTTAAACAATTTCTTGCTAGGGGTAAAAGAAGGTGTAACTTCTAATTCAAGTTATACAATAAATGAGTGCACTGCAACTATCAAATCCAATAATTCTAGTATAGATATAGACATATTAGATTTAGGTGTAATTGTAAGAAATGGAGTAGGGGTAATCAATATGGAGAAGTATATAGAGTACGGAAAATTACCCAGAATGGTAACAGTATAGTAATATGGTTAATATATTAGAAAATTCTAAAGAGTTCTTTGATAATATGTCTGATGAAGAGTTTATCAAATTATTAGATAATATGGGTTTGAAACATACAAAAGCTGAAAAGGGTAAAGGGGGAATTGTGTACAAAGGTAAATTATATCAAAACATTGAAGATTTAGATAAAGCTTTCGAAGAAGATAGAAGAGGTGAATTATGAAAGGGAAGAATCCAACAAGACAACAAAAGAAAATTATGGAAAAAGCAGGTTTAAATCCTTATGATTGGTTAGTACTGAAGAACCCAACAAATGCTTTAGTTATACAACATAGAGAAAAGGGGATTACAGAAACAATAGAATTTGGAGATTAACGATGTGTACTGATAAAAGCTTAATTAAATTTATAAAGAGTATAGTAGGAACTTATGCTGATGTAGAAGAATGTGCTAAAGATTATAATGTAGATATAAATCTTCTCCAAGCTATATTAGATAGTCCAAATGAATTAAACAATGATATGCGTACTTTAGTTAGTACTATATTAAGAAAACCAATTAGATAAATAAATTTATATAGGATATGGGTGTTGAATTATGGATAGTTTTACTAGGGTAAAGTCAATAATAAAGAAAGAAGAAAATTATGTAGAACGGAAATCAGAAACAATAGGTGGTATGTGGACGGTAGAGTCTTGGAAGAAAGATGATATCATATTTTCTAGGATGGATGAGGGTTATTCTGAAAGAATTTATATCAAAGATAAGTTAGAAGTTATAAAAAGGCATGATAACAGATTAATATTTAAATTAGGTACTTACGAAGATTTAGTTGAGTTAGTAGAAAGGTTGAGTTAATATGTAATAGGAGGTGTTTTTTATATGTATGCAGTAGCATATAAACAACTAAGAACCAATGGGGTGGTATATCTTCCTTGTGCAACAGAAAAAATAGCAAAATCAAAAGCTAAGACACTTTTTAAAAAAGGTAAGTTAAATGTTAAGGTAGTTGTCTTACATGAAGATGTTATTTTCGTTCCTTCTGCCGAAGAGTGTCGAAACTGTTAAAATATTGTAGAATTTGTCAACATTTATACCAGATTATTTTGAAGCAATAGGTTTGCATATAATTATGATTTAGTTTAAAATTAAAAGTGTAATGCACTGATATTCCTAAAGGGGGTGGTTATATACTGCCCCTTATTTTTATATAAAGGAGGTGTATAGATGTTTGGTGATTTTGATGATAGAGACTTTGCCAAATTATTGTTAGCAGTTGAAAGTTACAGTATGGATTGCTTAAGTTTAGTAAAGGAAGCAAAAGATAAAAAGATACCTTTAAATTTAGTATCTCAGTTAGTAAACTTACAGAGAAAAGGGTACGATTTATCATATGTCAATCATTCTAGTTATAGAGACTTGCAGTTAGATCCTGTTGTTAGTGGCAAAGAGTATTTCTTTAACTCAGAGAATTTAAAACTGGCATTAGCTACTTTGATTACTATCAATTCGGATGGTACTGATAACATTGATAGGGAGTACACATGCAAAATAATGAAAGAAGTCAAGAAATTTTTATCATTTAAAATCAAGTTTAATTTCAACATAATAGAGTATTGTGAGATAATAAGAACTTTTTAAGTGGCAAGTAGTACCTTTTAGAGTATAGAAATGTTTAATATAAACAAATACTATATCATAGGGGGTACAGAAATGGGTTATATCCAAGATAAATTGAAAGAAGCCTTAGGAGGAAGTAATATGGATAACAAGAATACAGTTATTCGCGATTGGACTCCTAATAATATCAAAGTCTTAGTAATTAGTAGGTATTATATATTAATTATATACCATGTAGGTGGTTTTGGTGGAAGTAAAGTTCTAAAACTAAATATCGAAGAGGTAAAATCTGATTTAGATAGGATAATAAATAGTGGTTCTAGTGCAAAATTAAATTCTATGTTAAAAAGAAGAAGTCTTTCTTGTTTAGAAGAGATATATGTTGACCCTCTATTTATGAATTATCCTCCAATAATAGATTTAGTAGGGTATGTTCAAGAACTTGTAAATAGTACATCAAGATTAAGATATTTTGGTTATGGAGATTTTCCTTTAGAGAGTGAAGGTTGGATAAAAACTTCTTACTCTAGAAATAAGGGTAATTTAGATTACTCTATAGCTAAAGATGAGAGTAAACCTTTCAAATTAGAATTTAGAGAGGTTAACAATAAAGAGTGGTATAGGAATTATTATCTAAGACCCAAGTATTACAAATTAGACGAAGAGAATGGTAAACTTGCCTTGCATTTCAAAAAATTTGAAAGAGATTATAAAACAATCTTAGAAACAAAAGATGAAAATGCTAGTAAGAAGTTATTAGAGGATGGTTTAAAACAAATTACTAAAGTAGATTATAGTAATGTTAGGCTTTTGAGGAAATTTGATACCTTACTATCCCATCTATCTAAAGGCAGTATGGATAATGTGAAAAACATAGTATTAAAAGTATGTAAAAATAAAATTAGGATAGAAAGTGCATTCGAGGGTTTAACGAAAGATTTAGCATATTCGATATTAAATGAAAGTAATGATAGAGACTATTTATTAAAAAGTTATGAAAGATTTGGTGTGTTAGATACAAGTAACAAATCTTTAAATAAGAATAATATACTTTCCTACATAAATATCGGTAGGGGTTTTATTAATATAGGTGGTATCCTAGACAGCATATGTACTGAATCTAGTAAACTACTAATTGATAGTGGTTACAAGGATTTAGTTGGAATGGCTTTAGTTATGAAAGAAAGAAATATCCCTGAAGGCAACTTGAGGAGTAATTACATAAGAACACCTTCTATAGAAGGTAGTTTAGAGGGTTATTTTGATTATTTAGAAGAGCTAATTGGGGTTGTTTTATAATATATTTGAGAAGGTTGAAAATTGTGTATCTCAGTTTTCAACCTTCTTTTTATTTAAAACTAAATATAAATACAGTTAGAAATTGCTAATATTAAAAAATGAGTGGAGGTGTAAAGGTGCTTATAGAAGATACAAATATCTTAGTTAGAGAAGTTGATTTCTCAGATAGAGAGAAAAAGTTTGAAAGCTATTTCAGAGCTATTGCAGGTAGTAGGCTATCTTCATGTAAAGACTTTAATGGGGTACTGAAGAAGTATGGTATTTCTGTTAATGGTACTAATGAACAATTATCTAGAGATATTTATCTTAATTGTGTAATACTGTTATCTTCTGAAGAAGGTGATGAACTTTACCTTAGTGATGATAGAGCTATTATACTTGCAAAAAAGGAAGGAAAACCTTCTTCAAAATTATCGAGCGATGATGTATCTGCGTGGTTTCTTAGTGCAGTAGGTTTAAATTCCGATATTGAAGAGATAGGTAATTCTTCTGTTGTAGAAGATAGTGAATCTACCGATGAAATAGGTGAAAAAGACTCCTTTGAAGAGTCTAAAACCAGGATAAAAGAATACTACTACCAATTCTATAAAGGGGTAGTTAATGAGTTAGCAAAAAGATATACTTCATTATTTGAATCGGGGTATGAAGTAGTTACTCCAGCAGGTATTCTTGGAAAAGAAGGTATGCTTGGTTTATCAGGAAATAAGAGAGTTGTTAAGAAATTCAATATCTCTGTAATGAATATGTATAAGTTATTTAATGAGAGATTAGATTTTATCGAAGTTTCGTCTAGGTCTAATATTAAAATAGCTGATACTATATATGAAGCATATACAAGTAATGAGAGAAGATTATTATATTTCCCTAATAAATTGTTGGAATATGCTTATGGTAGAAAAGCTCCTAGTGGTGATAATCAAGACTCTGTTAATACTTATGAGAATCACGCTAATTCTTCTAACTGGAGTGCTTATTGCAAGACAGAAGTTATGAAGAGTTTAATGTCAGTAGTAGGGAGTTCTGTAGTTAAATTTATATATCTTTCTGCTAAAGATGGTGATTATTACAATGAAATATTAGCAGCTAAGTTACAAGATTATTTAGTGTATTTACAAAGATGTTTATCTCTGTGTTTGTTAATGGTAGAGTATAAGTGTCAAAAGAAAGGTATAGATGAGGATATTTATGCTTTCAAAATAAGAGTATGCGACCCTTGTAATATGTTAGGTGTTTCTGATTTAACTGGAGAAATTATAAATAAAGCTTTCATGGGTTCTACTGGTGATGTACCATTTTCTTATAAACCTAGAATAGAGGATGAGACATTTGTTAAAGAGTATGCTCATGAGTTTAATCATAATAGTTCTCAGGCTAGTCCTTTATTTGCATACAAAGCATACTTAGCATTACAAAATCAAGGGGTACAACCTACTTGGGATAATATGATATTAGGTATGTTTGAAGACGGTACTATTTTAAAGAATGGAAAGAATGGGGTATCTCTAGGAAGTAGATTAACGCATCATATAGTTGCAGGTAGTAGAGCAGGTAAGGGTGTTATGACTATGAATATTCTTGCTAGTGGTATCTATTCCAATAAGGCTATATTCTATTTAGATAGAAAACCAGATATGGCATCATTATTTAAGAGTATAAGTCCTAATATGTTTGCTATAAATGGTGGTGGGTATGGTGAACAGTATGATACTTATAATCAATTTAATAATATAGATTCTTTAGTAAATTGGAATAACGTTCCAGACTATGTATGTAAGTTATTAGACTTCCCTAAATCTTGGGATTCATTTGGTGATTTATTCTATATGAGAGCCTTGAAGCTTGTAATGGCAATTATAGTTGCTAGAGGTGATGGTCAGCTTAATAATCCAAATTTAGGTGGGGAAGATGGTATTCTATTAGTAGTTGATGAGTTTAAAAATTTCCAAGAAAGTTATTCAGCTATAGTAGAAAAGGTATTATCTAGGATACCACCAAGTTCTTATATGCTTGATGTAGGTAAGTTACAGAACGATAAACTAAAGGATTATGAGAAAGAAAAATTACTTCGTGATTTTGGTTTATCTTATAATGATTCAAGTATGTATGCAGTATCATATTTGAATTCTTTAGTTAGTGATTTAGAGTTTTTAAGTACTAAGAGAGATGCAGGGTTCAATCAGAAAGAGATAGAACTTAGTGATGTATTCGTCATAGGTCAACATATGGGGTATGGCTCATTAGATTTTAGATTGTTTAGGTCTTTAATAGAAGATTCCTCAGCGTCTGGAAGATATAAATCTTCAGGAAAGACAGGGGTATCGTCTAATGCATCTGCTATGCTAAGTAAGATAAATATACAAACAGCTAGTTTCCCATATAGTTTAGTAGGGTTTAAGACTTGTGATGCTTTCTTTGGCAGAAATGTTGAAGAAGGAAGAGATGTTTATCTTGCTCAAACTAATAATTCCTCTAAAGCTTATGGTAGGCTAGATGATAAGGCTAGTAACTTTGCGTATTTAAATTCTTTCACAGAAGATACTAGAAGAAAGATAGTAGGGGGTAACCCTCAAGCAAATGTTGAAATAGCTAATAAATGTACCTATTTCAAACCCTTCTTAGTTCTAAATGATGCTAAGCCAGGTGATTTATATACAGAGGGTATGTTTGCAAGATGTGCAGGTACTGAACCAGGAAAAGAATGGGTTAGCAGAGAAGAGATTATAACTGAAAACCCTAATGCTGATGGTTCATTTATTCATGAAGCAGTAGGATTTGAAGGTTATTTAAGGTTAATGGGTATAAATGATTATAGTGCTAGACTTGAGAAATCAGGACAGATAGCTAATTATGTAGTACAAAATTGTCTAGGTTATAATGGAAACTGGTTTGATTTTATAACAGATTTAAGACCTGAATGGTGTTTCACAGTTAAAGATATTGTTGATGCTCTTAAAGGTGTTAAACCAGCTTTATTAGATGTATCTAGTAACCCAGTATTAAGTGAGTTTGTAAGGTTTAATCCTTCTATATTCGGAATGGAAGGAGTGGTATCTGAAGATGAAGACTTTAATACAGAAGATTTAAGTGTATCTGATTTTATGGATATAGATGATATAACTTCTGATGAAGAGTTTGATGATATCTTCAAAGATGATAATATCATTGAAGAGGATGAAGAAATAAATATATTTGATGATAATGATTTCTATACTCCAATAGAAGATACTGGCGAGGAAGAGATACTTTCTAATGCTCGTTCTAAGGAAGAGGAGATACAAGAATTATTAGAAAAGTTAAAAGCTTTAGGTGTAGATATAAATCCTAGTATGTCAGAGGCTGAAATAGAGTACAATAATAACCCAGAATACAACAGAAGTTATGAAAGGGTAGGTAATGGGTTTAGAGATTTTGGTTGTGCTGATGAAAGTACCTTTGAAGATAATATAGAGTTTAATGGAAGTATAGAAAGTTATGAGGATTTAATTAATCTAATAAGTAATGATGTAGTTAATAAGTTTGGTGGATTAGATAATATAGTATCTTTTAAAGTAATGGGTGGCTCTATAGTAGTTAATGGGTATTACTATAGATGTAAAGCAGGAGATTTATTTGCTAAGAATATACCTTATGATGTTAGAAGAGAGTTAAATGCAGGTAACATAGGTAGGTTATTTAATTACAGTTTATTTCATAAGATGCCTAGATTGAGAGATTTAGAGTTTGATTCTACAAAATTAGTATATGATTATGTATCTTATGGAATGGGTTATGGTTCTCAAATATCTGTAGATTTATTCTTCAGAGATTTAAAAGCTTTACAGTGTTTATGCATAGGTAAAAAGCTATTTAAAAGAGAAACTTACATGGAGCAAATAAAAAATGATGATGTATTTTACCATCCAAAAGCAGCTACTAAATTTGCTAACTATTCTGAAGAAGTACTAGGTAAAGCTAGTAAAAGTTTATGGGAGTTTACTAAAAACACTATGAAGTCCAATCAATATGGAAAGGTTATGAAAACATTAGGGGTAACAGGTGGCTTATTAGCTACTGGTGTTAGTGCAGGTAGCAGAGTTGCAGTTAAAGGTAGTAGAAAAATATTTAGTGGTCTAAAGAATTTAGGAAAATCTTTTAAGGATATCATAGAGGAGAGCAAGAAATATTAGGCTATTTAAAGAGTTTTGATGTGTTATATTAGATAGTACATCGAGACTCTTTAATTAGTATAATTTAAATAGTAGAAGTTGTAGCTTTTATGATTCTTTTTATTAAGGTATGTTTTTAGTATAGTAGGGGAGGTGTAGATGTCTTGTGGTGCTAAATCCTTATACAATATTAGGAATAACTCCAGAGTCTTCCGAAGAAGATGCAAAATCTGCTTACAGAAAATTAGTAAAAAGGTATCATCCTGACGGCTCTCATGGAGATAGTATTAAATTTCAAGAAGTTCAAGAAGCATGGGATATGTTAAAATCTCAAGGAAGTAAGGCTTTTAATCGCAAGATAGGTAAGCTTACTCATAAAACTTTATTTACATTTAGGAGGATTTAAAATGAAAGTAGTTCAAAATGACATGGTAGAAATGCAATGGGATGCTGATGGTTTTATAGAAACAAAGAAACAAGGGTTTATATCAGCAGTACACAAATACGATGGGGTAGCAGTAGCATTTAGAGATGGTAAAATCTATACTCATATAGGAGACCAAGGTGCTATTTCTTTTAAAGATTTAGTAAGTTCAATTAAATCTGCTGTAAAAACTAAGGATTCTGATTATCCATATTACTATGAAGATTACGCAGAAATATATGATGGTGAAGAATTTGCTGAAGGTACTTTAGAGTACTTAGGAATATCTGATTATAAGGAAGATATGTTAAAAAGATTAGAAGATTTAAGTGGTTACTGGTTAATTGTTGAAACTGCAATAAATTAGTTACTTTATTAATAGAGGGGAATTCCCCTCTATTTTTATTTACATTGTTTTGAGATAGTCTTATATTTTAAAAGAATATAGTCTATAATATAAGTATAGATTATTAGTAAGTTATCAAATATGAATAGATTTTATATTTGAGTTTATAAAGGAGGAGTATCTTATGGTATATTCTAATGAAGAATTAGAAAGAGTTGAAAATATTTTAGAAAGTGATAAAGCTTGTAAGCATATAGATGCATTAGATAGTTTAATAGGTGATGACCTTCCTAATGCAAGTGAGATGATTGAGGATTCTATAAGAAATTATAAAAAGAAGTCAATGTATATTTCAAGAGCAGTTTTCCTTAAAGATGGAGAAAAGATAGGAGCAGGAGTTGCTATAGAAGTTGAAAACAATAGTGGTGATGGGTATGATGTCCATTCTTATTATAAAATAGAAGATGGTAAGTTATCTATAAAAATGGTAAATACTTTATTAAATCTGAATTATTCAGGGTATGAGTTAAGAACTTCTAAGGAAACAAATGAAGTAGAAATTAGTCTAGATATTAAAAAGGAGGATTTCAAATGTTGGTAGTAGTTAAAAAGCCAGGTGAAAAAGCAGAGAGAAAAAATATTTCTGATGAAATAGAATCTCTTCAAGCACAGGTAGAGGGTTATATAGAGTTTGTCTATATTAAACCCTTAAAAGATAGGGGTATCTTTGTTATTGTAAATGATGAAGGTAAAATACATGACTTAAATCCTAATATAGTTATGATAGATAATAAATATAATGTTGTTGAAAGTTTAGTGGGTAATGTAATGTTTACTGGAAGTAGGTTTGATGAAGAAGATGGACCTTGTTGTGATAGCTTATCTGAAGAACAAATCGAATTCTTAAATGAGTATGTATTTAATAATACTGCAAAGTACTCTTGTGATAAGGGGTACATTATAGACTCAGTAAAAATAGTTTAAATTTAGAAAAGAGTCTAGAATATATCTAGACTCTTTAAATTTATTAGTTGGAGGTTTTAATATGAATAAGAGGGAGTTTGAAAAATTTGTATTGAGAAATATAGAAAGTATAAAATCTTTTCATTGCAATATAGTTGATAGTTTAGATATGGATGGAGAAATGTGTTGTTGGTTAGATGTTTATATTTCAGGTGAGGAATATACTACAATATTTTGTTCTGATAACTTTCCTCCAGATTCTAAAGAGGTTTTAAAACTTCAATCTTACTGGATTAGAAAATTAAAAGGGTGGATAAACCCTAATTGGGATATTCCTTTAGAGGTAATTAGAATGAGTGTTTAGTTAAGATAGAATATATTTAG
>OGIN01001524.1_pt1 | contig 11486 bp, 7 predicted proteins | sample 1571851 | NCBI WGS metagenome assembly OGIN01 (sample SAMEA2582123, study PRJEB24529) | metagenome | biome: Human gut stool | place: China | collected 2011 | reverse complement strand
TTTAACAACACGCACCCTATACATTCCCTCAATCTCCTTGAGCTCGTCAAGTGCCTTGGCAGAAGCCGCACTCTCAAGATCGATAAGAGTATAAGCAAACTCCCCTTTACTCTTATTGGTCATATCCGCAATATTCAGCCCCTCAGATCCAAGGATCTTGGTTACCTGACTGATCATATTCGGTGTATTACTGTGTGCAAGAGAAATTCTACCCACAGCCACACAGGTACCCATATCACAGTTTGGATAATTAACAGAGTTCTTGATATTACCATTCTCAAGGTAATCACGGATCTCTTTTACAGCCATCTCCGCACAGTTCTCCTCAGATTCCTCTGTAGAAGCACCAAGATGTGGGGTTACCAGAATGCCCTCGCGTCCTGCAACTGTCTCGTTGGCAAAGTCTGTTACATATTTTTTAACCTTACCACTCTCAACAGCCTCGATCAGTGCCTCCTCATCAACAAGAAGATCTCTTGCAAAATTCAGAAGAACCACGCCATCTTTCATTTTCTCGAAAGCTTCTTTGTTGATCATCTTCTTTGTGCTGTCAAGAAGGGGCACATGAATGGTGATGTAATCGCACTGGCTGTAGATCTCATCCAGGCTCTTGCTGTGCTTGATGGTTCTGGAAAGATTCCATGCCGCATCAATGGAAAGATACGGATCATAACCATAAACTTCCATTCCAAGTCCGCATGCTGCGTTTGCCACCATGGCACCGATGGCACCAAGTCCGATGATACCAAGCTTTTTGCCGCTGATCTCGCATCCTGCGAACTGTTTTTTCTGCTTCTCGGCAAGCTTGCCGATGTGCTCTTTATCTTTCTCCTGTGCAACCCACTCGATACCGCCAACGATATCTCTGGATGCAAGAAGCATACCTGCAAGTACAAGCTCTTTTACGCCGTTTGCATTTGCTCCAGGTGTGTTAAATACAACAACACCCTTCTCTGCATATTCTTTAACAGGAATATTGTTGACACCTGCTCCTGCACGTGCAACTGCACAAACACTTTTGGGAAGCTCCATGTCATGCATTTTCGCACTTCTCACAAGGATCGCGTCACACTGATCTACAGTCTCTGATTTTTTGTAATTATCGCCGAAAAGTTTAAGTCCTTTTTCTGCGATGGGGTTCAGGCAATGATACTGGAACATTATGCATTCTCCTCCTCAAATTTCTTCATGAATGCAACCAGAGCCTCTACACCAGCCTTCGGCATGGCATTGTAGATACTTGCACGCATTCCGCCAACAGTACGGTGTCCTTTCAGGTTTACAAGTCCTGCCTCTGTTGCCTCTTTCACAAACTTGGCATCCATTTCCTTGTCACCTGTTACAAACGGAACATTCATAAGAGATCTATCTTCTGGAACTACAGTTCCCTTGAACAGCTTGCTGGAATCCAGATAATCATAGAGGATCTTTGCCTTTTCCTCATTGCGCTGCTTCATCACTTCCAGACCGCCCATCTTCTTCAGCCATTTGAATACCTTGCCGCATACATAAATGCAGTAAGCATTCGGTGTGTTGTAAAGAGAACCTGCGTCTGCATGTGTCTTATAGGTCAGCATGGTTGGTGTTCCCGGAAGAACATCCTCTGTGATCAGATCCTCACGGATGATCACGATAACCATACCTGCCGGTCCGATGTTCTTCTGAACGCCGCCATAGATAATACCATATTTGCTTACATCTACAGGCTCAGACAGGAAGCAGGAGGATACATCTGCTACCAGAGTCTTGCCTTTTGTGTTTGGAAGTTTTTTGAATTTTGTGCCGTAAATGGTGTTGTTCTCACAGATGTATACATAGTCTGCATCCGGGCTGATCGGCAGATCACTGCAGTCCGGGATATAGCTGAAAGTTTTGTCCTCAGAAGATGCGATCTTGTTTGCTTTTCCGTATTTCTGAGCTTCCTGATAAGCTTTCTTTGCCCACTGACCTGTTACGATATAATCTGCGACCTTATTTTTCATAAGGTTCATCGGGATCATGGCAAACTGCTGGGATGCTCCTCCCTGAAGGAAAAGTACCTTGTAGTTATCTGGGATGTTCATAAGCTCGCGGAGATCTTTCTCAGCTGTATCAATAATCTCCTGAAACGCTGCACTTCTGTGACTCATTTCCATAACGGACATTCCTGTGCCGTTATAATCAAGCATTTCATCAGCTACTTCTTTGAGTACTTCCTCCGGAAGCACTGCCGGTCCGGCAGAAAAATTGTACACTCTACTCATGTTTCTTCATATCCTCCTCGTCAAATACATCATCAAGATTCGCACCAGCCGGTACCATCGGGAACACACTCAGATCCTGATCGATCCAGCAATCCAGAACGACAGGTCCCTCTGCTGCCAGTGCCATCTTAAGTGCAGGTTCCACATCCTCCATCCTTGTCACACGAATGGCTTTTGCACCCAGCGCCTCTGATAATTTTACAAAATCAACAGAATCATCCAGTACTGTGGAAGAATATCTCTTTCCATAGAAAAGCGTCTGCCACTGACGCACCATTCCCAGTACGTGATTGTTCATGACAATCTGGATCAACTGTCTACCACAGCGCGCTGCTGTTGCCAGTTCATTCATATTCATACGGAAGCATCCGTCACCTGCTATATTAACAACTGTTTTTTCCGGTCTGCCCATCTTTGCGCCAATTGCAGCGCCAAGGCCATAGCCCATCGTTCCAAGGCCGCCGGAAGTAAGAAGAGTTCTCGGCTCTTTGTATTTATAATACTGTGCCGCCCACATCTGATGCTGTCCAACATCTGTGGAGATGATGGCATCACCATTGGTCAGTTCATAAAGTTTCTCTATAATATACGGACCTGTCAGCTGTGTATGATCATAATTCAGCGGATATTTTGCTTTCAGTTCCTGGATATGTGCGATCCACTCCGGATGTTCTTTTTCCGGAACTTCCTCCAGAAGACGTTTCAGCACTTCTTTCACATCTCCGATCACGCTTGCATCCACTTTGATATTTTTGTTGATCTCCGCAGCATCTACATCGATCTGAAGGATTTTTGCATTATGTGCAAAAGTCTTGGTATTTCCTGTTACACGGTCACTGAAACGTGCTCCAAGAACAATGAGAAGATCACATTCCGTAACACCAAGATCGGAAGTCTTGGTTCCGTGCATACCTACCATACCGGTATAAAGCGGATCCTCACCTGGGAAAGTACCTTTACCCATCAGTGTATCGCAGACCGGAGCCTGGATCCTGTGAGCCAGTTCGCGGACTTCCTGGTCAGCACCGGAGATCACACAGCCGCCGCCTACAAAAATAAAAGGTTTCTTTGCCTCTCTGATCATTTCCAGCACCTGGTCCATATCTTCTTTGCGGATGTTTTTGATCTCACGGTTAACGGTAGCCGGATGGCATGGCTCGTATTCATATTTCATTCCTGTGATATCCTTCGGAACATCCACAAGAACCGGGCCAGGTCTTCCGCTTTTTGCAATATAAAATGCTCTTCTTAACGTATCTGCAAGATCTTCGATATTCTTTACAATAAAGCTGTATTTTGTCACAGGCATTACGATACCTGCGATATCAACCTCCTGGAAAGAATCTCTTCCCAGGAGTGGTCTTCCTACGTTTGCAGTAATGGCTACCATCGGTACGGAATCCATGTATGCAGTCGCGATTCCTGTTACCAGGTTGGTGGCTCCAGGACCGGATGTTGCCAGGCAGACGCCCACTTTTCCGGTAGCTCTCGCATAACCGTCAGCAGCATGGGATGCACCCTGCTCGTGGGAGGTCAATACATGTGTGATCTCATCTTTGTATTCATATAAGGCATCGTAAACATTCAGGATCGCGCCGCCCGGATATCCAAATACGGTATCAACGCCCTGTTCCTTCAGACATTCTACGATGATCTCTGCACCTGTAAGCTGCATGTCTTTCGTTCCTCCTTATTTTGCTTTCGGTACTTCCAGGATCGCACCACGGTTTCCGGATGTTACCATGGAAGCATATCTTGCCAGATATCCGGTTGTTACCTTCGGCTCTCTTGGCTGCCATTTTTCTCTTCTTGCCTGCATCTCTTCGTCAGAAACTTTGATCTCCAGTTTCAGTTCCGGAATATTGATGCTGATGATATCGCCTTCCTCAACCAGTGCGATCGGGCCGCCTACGGCTGCCTCCGGTGATACGTGTCCGATAGCAGCTCCTCTGGATGCGCCGCTGAAACGTCCGTCTGTGATCAGGGCTACGGAAGAACCAAGTCCCATTCCCACGATTGCGGATGTCGGGTTCAGCATCTCTCTCATTCCAGGACCACCTTTTGGTCCCTCGTAACGGATAACAACTACATCACCCTCTACGATCTTGCCGCTCTTGATTGCCACAATCGCGTCATCCTCGCTGTCAAATACACGTGCAGGACCTTCATGTACCAGCATTTCCGGTACAACTGCGGAACGTTTTACAACGCCGCCGTCCGGTGCAAGGTTTCCTTTCAGTACGGCAAGTCCGCCTGTCTTTGTATACGGATTGTCGATCGGGCGGATAACTTCCGGATTCAGATTTACACAATCTTTGATATTTTCCCCAACTGTTTTTCCTGTTACTGTCATACACTCTGTATGAAGAAGTCCGATCTTGTTCAGCTCATTCATAACCGCATAAACACCGCCGGCCTCGTTGAGGTCTTCCATGTAAGTCGGGCCTGCCGGTGCAAGGTGGCAGAGGTTCGGAGTCTTCTCACTGATCTCATTTGCAAAGCTGATGTCAAAGTCCATTCCGATCTCATGTGCGATAGCCGGAAGATGAAGCATACTGTTTGTGGAGCATCCAAGTGCCATATCTACGGTAAGAGCATTTAAAACTGCCTCTTTTGTCATGATGTCTCTTGGGCGGATGTTCCTTTTGTACATTTCCATTACCTGCATTCCTGCATGTTTTGCAAGACGGATACGCTCGGAGTATACGGCCGGGATGGTACCATTTCCCTTAAGTCCCATTCCAAGAACCTCTGTCAGGCAGTTCATGCTGTTTGCAGTGTACATACCGGAACATGATCCACAGGTCGGACAGGTTTTGTTCTCGAATTCTGCCAGGTCATCTGCTGTGATCGTTCCTGCTGCATAGGAACCTACTGCCTCAAACATGCTGGAAAGACTTGTTTTGTGTCCTTTTACATGACCGGCAAGCATCGGGCCTCCGCTTACAAATACAGTCGGAACATTGATTCTTGCTGCTGCCATCAGAAGGCCAGGTACGTTCTTATCACAGTTGGGTACCATAACCAGAGCATCAAACTGATGAGCCATTGCCATAGCCTCTGTGGAATCTGCGATCAGGTCACGGGTTACCAGGGAATATTTCATTCCAACGTGTCCCATTGCAATTCCGTCACATACTGCGATCGCCGGGAATACAACCGGTGTTCCACCAGCCATTGCAACGCCAAGTTTTACGGCGTTTACGATCTTGTCAAGGTTCATATGTCCCGGTACGATCTCGTTGTAAGAGCTTACGATTCCTACCAGTGGTTTGTCCATTTCTTCTTTTGTCATTCCAAGGGCATTGAACAGGGAACGATGTGGTGCCTGCTGTGTGCCTTTTCTTACGGTATCACTTCTCATTTTTTAAGGTTCTCCTTTTTATTCTTTACGATATGGTTCTATATCTCTTCAAATTTATTTATGCGATGGCATCTGCGATCAGATCGCCCATCTCTTTAGTTCCCACAAGTTTGCAGCCCTCAGACATGATATCTCCGGTTCTGTAACCAGCTGTCAGAACTTTCTGTACTGCTGTTTCCACAGCATCTGCCTCTTTGTCAAGATCCAGAGAATATCTCAGCATCATGGCTGCAGAAAGGATAGTTGCGATCGGGTTTGCCTTGTTCTGACCTGCGATATCCGGTGCGGAACCGTGGCTCGGCTCATAGAGGCCAAGTTTTGTCTCATTTAAGCTTGCGGAAGAAAGCATTCCGATGGAACCGGTTACCATACTTGCCTCATCAGAGAGGATATCTCCGAACATGTTCTCTGTAAGGATGACATCAAACTGTTTCGGATCACGTACCAGCTGCATTGCACAGTTATCAACCAGCATATGCTCCAGTGTTACATCCGGATAGTCTTTTGCAACATCTTCCACAACGCTTCTCCAGAGTCTGGAAGAATCCAGAACGTTTGCCTTATCTACACTTGTAACTTTATTTCTTCTCTTACGTGCGATCTCAAATGCCTTGATGGCAATACGGCGGATCTCATTCTCATTATAGGAAAGAGTATCTACGGCTGTGCGGACTCCGTTCTCCTCGGTAGTCTTTCTGGCTCCGAAGTAAAGACCTCCTGTCAGCTCTCTTACGATAATCATGTCAAAACCATCTCCGATGATCTCATCACGAAGCGGGCATGCATCACGAAGCTCATTGTAAAGATATGCAGGACGAAGGTTTGCAAAAAGGTTCAGCGCTTTACGGATTGCAAGAAGTCCTGCCTCCGGACGTTTAGACGGCTCCAGTTTGTACCACGGGGATGTCTTGGCATCGCCGCCGATGGACCCCATCAGTACGGCGTCAGAAGCTTTTGCCTGAGCAATGGCTTCCTCTGTAAGAGGTACTCCGTGAGCATCAATGGATGCACCTCCTAAAAGAACTTCTGTGTATGAAAATTTATGGCTGTATTTCTCGCATACTCTGTCTAAAACTTTTTTGGCCTCGGCAACAATCTCCGGGCCGATTCCGTCTCCCGGAATCAGGGCAATTTTGTACTCCATTTTATCTACTCCTCCGATTTCCCCTGTGCTGTAAAATTTTAACGCACTGGTGTGGATAATTGTTATTATCATAACGCACTTTTCGACGGATTTCAACCTATTAAATAGATAAAGTTATCTCCAGGATATAAAAAGAGCTCCTGTGTCTTTGATTTTCTTCCTGACTCCTGGTACTTTGGCTCCCTGCTTTCTGCCCGTTACCGCCACGCTCCCGCCCGAAAAGTATCTTATGCCACAGGATGTTCCACTATGGCAAAAGCTGCCTTCCCGTTTCCGGTACAGCAGCCTTTTCTTTTTCCTGTATTCTGTTTTTCAAAAAATCTCTCAGAATTTTCCACTGGAGCCGCCAAAAGTATCCCCCGAGGAAGACGTATGTGTACTGGAGCCCCCGCCACTGTCCTCATTTTTCGGTTTTGCGGATTTTGACACCGTACTGTAAAGATAATACTCGTTACTTCTGGTTACCTTCATACTGCCCTGACGTACATAGGAAGCAGCCTGATCCTGTTTTCGCACAGTTTTCAGTTTCCTCCTCATATTTCCGGTTATAAGCACGCCTGCCACAAGTCCCACTGCAAGAGCAATCAGCAGATTTGCCCCCACATCAAAAGACTCCTTTGGAAGATTTCCCACATCATATGGCTCTGCCTCATCCGCCTGCATGATAAAGTCATCGCATTCCATGGCAAACATCTGAAACGCTTCGTTATAATCCCCATCACTTAAATAAGGCTTCACCTGCTCCATGATATATTCCTGTCCGGCATCGGTAAACGCTTCAATAGCATAACCATGTGTTGCAATAGCCCAGTTACGGTCACCCATATCCACCAGGAACAAAATACCGTCACCATCTTCTCCCTGTCCATATCCATGGTCAATAAAATAATCATCTGCATAAGCCTGCGCCGTTTTTCCTTCCAGACTATTGGTGGTAACAATGATAACATCTACCTGTTCCCGCTCACTGATCTCATCCAGTGTATTGCAAAGGCTCTCCTTTTGATCTGTATCCAGAAGTCCCGCCTGATCCGCAAGCCGGCTTTCTGTTTCCGCCCATACCGGAAAGGCACATGCCAGGCATAAAAGGATCACTGTCAGAAATACGGATATTCTCTTTTTCATGGCATTCACCTCCCCTACAAAGCCCAGATCAGATACAGGATAATATAGGCGATCACGCCAACGATCCCCGTCGTTCCCAGGAACCATCTCGCAAAAGCACTCTTATCTGTGGGCAGATTCCCCACAAATTTCCCAGTCTGGCCATTCATGGCAAATATGTAATTATCGCCTTTCCATTTCGTCTGCAGGATCCATACCGGATACAGTGCATACTTCGTAGTTCCGTTATGAAGCCGGATGCTGGTATTCTCCGGAACCACACTGGAATAGCCTCTGACCGTATCCCGGAATGCATCTTCCGTACTGTGACGGATACGCTCATTGGCACGTCCCTCGCACTCTTCCGCCGTCACATCATACTTATCCGCAAAATATCCCGCCAGATATGCAGTCTGGAAATCCACCGCCTCTTTAAAATCAAAAGGCTCTATGGACTCCATCAGATCATTTTCCATACTGGCCGAACCATCCACAGGTACATGATCAAATCCCAGAGAACCACTTCTGTGTACTGCATAATAACTGGTTTCCGTATAATCATAATCATTATCACTCCAGAAACGGGTCTTCGTAGCTTTATAGCGGATATCCGCACTGGCATCCGTATCATAAAGCCAGAACGGAACGTAGATCCCCTTCACCTCACTGATATGATTCTCCGACTTAAACGCTTTCGGGAGAAGGCGCTTGCCTGACAAATGCTTCTTCAGCTTCTCCTTTGCAGCCTTTTTATCCAGCTTAAACGGAATCACGTAATCTGGTTTCAGTGCACCGGACAGCTGTCCGGTCATTACCACCGGGCTGCCGCAAAACGGGCAGGCTGTCGCTGCCGTATTGGCATCACCCACGATCTCACCGCCACAGGACTTACACGTATAAGTACGTAATCCCTCACTCTCTCCATCCTGCCACTCACTGCCAGCCTCATCCGACCAGTTCATATCCTCCGGCTGTTCTTCTTCTACAGCCTTAGCATGCTCCGATAATGTCTTAACATCAAACTCCGTATCACAGAACGGACACTTCATCTTCTGTGCAGAACTGTCAAACTCTATGGAGCCACCACAGCACGGGCACTTAAACTCCTGCATCTTCGCCATATATCCACCTCAATTCATCCTTCTGTATCCATCGACCGGCAGGAGTTATCCTGTGAATTTCTCCTGACCTTCTCCATTTTGTGATTTATACAGCATCCTCCGGTCCGAACGGATCCCCGCACTCCGGGCAGAACTTCGGTGGATTCTCCGGATCAGCCGGTTCCCATCCACACCTGCTGCAACGATACCTCAACTTCTTCTCCGGCCTCTTCGCTCCACAGTTCGTACAAAACTTCCCTTTATTCACTGTACCGCAGGAACAAGTCCAGCTGTCCTCCACCGGACGCGGTGCCCCACACTCCGGACAGAACTTACCCGTAGAAACCGCACCACAACTGCAAGTCCAGGAATCTCCGCCTGCTGCCGGCCGGATCTTTGGCTGAGTCTGTACGTTGTTCTGCGCTGCCTGTGCCTCACGCTTCTGTCCCATTTCAAAAAGCTGCTGAGCATTCAGGCCCCCTGCGCTGGCAGCCATCCCCATGCCCATAAAACCAGTCATAGCCCCGGCGGAATTGGAAGCCGCAGCCTTCATGGCATCCGCCTGAGCACCAGTCAGTGTGGCTGCAGCCATCGAAGGATCACGCATCATAGCCGTGCGCTGGGCCTGCTTGATCATCTCGGCGTCCTCATCCGGAAGTGTAACCGAGCCCAGCGCAACACTTACGACTTTTAAGCCCCGAAGCTCTGCCCACTTCGCTGAAAGAACCTCATTCATGGCATTCTCAAGCTCCGTGTTGTGGGTCACGATCTGATTCGGACGAAGCTCCATCTCAGAAAGACGGCCAAAAGCCGGCTGCAGTGCGCTGACAAACTCCGTTTTCAGCTGTCCATCCAGTTCCTCTCTCGTGTATTCCCGCTCTACATTCCCACACACATTGGTATAAAAAAGAAGCGGGTCCGCGATCCGATAGGAATATACTCCATGACAGCGCACTGCAACATCAATATCAAGTCCGATCCTGGAATCTACCACACGGAACGGGATCGGAGTAGCCGTGCCAAATTTGTTATCCACAAGCTCCTTGGTATTAAAATAATATACCCTCTGATCCTTACCCGTATCACCACCGAACACAAAACGCTTACCGATGGTCTGGAAAGTCCTGCGGATACCTTCCCCAAGACTTCCCGCAAAAATACTCGGCTCTGTGGAAGCATCATAAGTATACTCACCTGGATCTGCACAGATATCCACAACTTTCCCCTGCTCCACGATCATCATACACTGACCATCTGCAACTGCAATCCCACTTCCGCTGGTAATGATATTGTCGCTGCCTCTCTTATTGGAAGACCTGGATGATGTACGCTTCGTACCCTTCACCACCATCACTTCTTTATCCATAGCCTCACAGTAAAAAAACTCCTTCCACTGATCCGCCATCGTACCCCCTGCTGCGCCAACAGCCGCTCTGATAAGACCCATAAAACCGACCCCTTTCTGAAAATTCATTCTTATTTGTAATTTTATAATATTCTGCAGTAACCGTCACTCTCATTTCTGATAGTAATACCATTATTGCATGAATTACATCAAAAATCCACTTATTTCTATACAATATTACATTTGTCACATCCCAAATTAAAGCTGACAGCACCGCGCCTCAGCCACATTCCAATCCCAATCTAACAACACAACCTCACATCCAACCTCAGGCTGACAGCACCGCGCCTCAGCCACACTCCAATCCCAATCTAACAACACAACCTCACATCCAACCTCAGGCTGACAGCACCGCGCCTCAGCCACACTCCAATCTCAATCTAACAACACAACCACACATCCAACCTCAGGCTGACAGCGCAGCGCCTCAGCCGTCCCTTGATCACCCTCACGCTGCCGAAAGTCAGCCGGGGAAGGGGATGCTGGCTGGCTCTGCTTCTGCAGGAGGGGAGCTGGTACTTGGGCGGCGGGAATCTGCGTTGTTTTTCAAAAGTCCGTTGTCTGAGCGGCGTCACGCCGCGAGTTCGGACTTTTGGAAAACGGTTTTAGCAGAATCCCGGTGCCCTAGAACCAGCCCCCGACGAAGCCGCAGACCAGACAGCATCCCCTCCCCCGGCGTCCCTTCAACCATCCCTTCCGCACAAAAAAAAGACACCACGTCAAAAAAACGCAGTGCCTTCCCATATTCACGTTATTGCCAAAAAAGTCATCAAGCAGAAGCCTGATCAGCCTTCTCAACCTCAGCAATCGCCTGCTTCCTCATAGGAATACGGCAATTCTTATTATTACCAAACTCAACAATAACATCTTCCTCAGTCATATCAATAACAACACCATAAAAACCACTGGTAGTAACAACACTGTCACCAACCTCCATGCTGTTCAACATAGTCTGAGTTCTCTTCTGCTCCTTCTTCTGCGGACGGATCATCATAAAATACATAATTCCAAACAGAACTACGATCCAGACAATACCAAGACCCGCGCTAAGTCCGCCAGCTGCTGCTGTAGATGATGCGATCATTCCAAATTCCTCCTGATAAAATCAATTCTTCTTATGCGGTTC
>OGIN01001510.1_pt1 | contig 11667 bp, 10 predicted proteins | sample 1571851 | NCBI WGS metagenome assembly OGIN01 (sample SAMEA2582123, study PRJEB24529) | metagenome | biome: Human gut stool | place: China | collected 2011 | reverse complement strand
CCAGCACCGCGCTCGGCGTCATCTTGGCGCTCATGCCGCCCGCATTCTTCTCTTTCGCCGACTGACCAAACGCGCCCGCCGCCATGCCGCAGGTTACATCCACGAGTGGAAGTATAATCGCATCGCCAACTGTCACCGGCTCTCCCACGACTGTCTTCGTCGTGACGAACTCATCCATACCCTGAAATAATGCACCGATTGTCGATGCAAACTGATTGTCTGCCATATTATCTTCCTCCTCGGTTTCTATATTTATAAACCTGTGTCCGTACATTCTTATCCATCCAGATCCGAAGCGCCATCAATGCCAGCACGCCAATCTGGACTCTGCCCCGGAACGAAAGCTCCCCGTCCAGCGCATTTGCATCCATGACCGGAGTCAAATCAATCTTCTTTCCGTAAACTGGATACAAAAAAGCCGCCACACTCAAAATTTGTCCCATCAAATAAGGATCCTCCACGCCAAACGTAACCTGCCCGGACAGCTTTCTGGGAAATATATGCCGCAGAACTCGCATGAGCTGGCGTTTGATCAGGCGAAATGACTTCTGATTTTCTTCATTTTCTATAAATGCAAGGACGGATTGGCGTTTGTGCTCCAGGTTGTTGATTCGGGTAAGCAGCTTTGAGAGGGATTGCCGCAGGGCGCTCCATTTTTGTTTGAACCAGCTAATGATTCTATGAAGGAACGATTCACGCTTTTCCTGGCTGGGATTTGATTTTAATTCATTCTTTGCCCGATGCGTTTCTCCTTCTGCCTCGGACACTCCCGCCTCCTTCACATCTGGAAATGCATCTGCATTCTTCACAGCTTGAGACATTTCCGCCTCCCTCTGCGCACTCCGTCTCTTCACCGCCTCCTCCAGCAGCCTGGCAGTTTCCTCCGCTTTCTCGATCGCGGCGTCTGTCTTCTCCGATGCTGCTTCCGCCCGCAAAATCAGTTCACCGGTGTCTAAATCATCATCCTCTGTTTTCTCCTGCGCATTTACAAATTCCAGCTCATCCGAATCCGCTGCCTGCGTGCCTTCCCGCACACGCCCAGATTCCGTATCTTTCTCTTCACTCTCACTCCCGAAAATCCGGAATCCAAACAACTTAACCGCATATCGAAGCCCATTTTCATAAGCAATCCGCAGCGACACCGCATGAAGCAGCCAATGGATATGCAGATGCACGCCAAAATCCTTGATACTGTGGTAGCTTCCGTTCCCCCGGTATCGAATCGGGACAAATAAAACCGCCAACAGGCACAGAAACAACAGTCCCAGAATGACAAGAAGCAGGATTCCGAGTATTTTCAAGATTATGAACAAAATATGCAGCAATCCATCCCCTCCCACTTCTTATTCTTTCATTGACAAATTCATGTATCAGCTCTGTATCATATGATGTTGGGGTCAAAAGACATTTTCAGTCCAAAAAAACTTCATCAAAGGCTGCAAAATACTTACCTCTTTTTCCTCAGCCTGTCTTCCTTCTCTCTCAGATACGTCTTCACATCCAATCCACCCGTCTCGCGGTACGTCTCATCCACAATCCGCCCCACCGTTTCCACGGCATCCTGGTAGCTCGCGCCGACCCCTACGATCAGCAGATCCGCCTGCTCCCGGTAATAATTCTGCCGGAGCACATAGGCAGGCAGGATGTCAAGCAGGTTGTGTCCGCCTGAGGCAGGCGTGATCACGTGAACGCCCGGCTGTACCTTTCCGAGGCGGAGTTTCTGTAGAATCGAAAAACGATGCTTTTTAGCAGTTTCTCCCAGATACAGATATTTATACCAAATCATCGTCCCCGCCTCCTAAAAAAGGAGAGCCTGATCCATGGCGCTCTAAAAACAGCTCGTTTCCGGCTATTTTTCCCCGCCTGTCAGCTCTCCCTCCTTTACATGATCAATCTTTTTTATAATTCTTAATAATCGACCGTCTCAGCAGATCCAGTGCCTGAATCACCGTCTGCTCACGCACCTTCTCGCGGTTTCCGCGGAAATGGTATTCCTCTACTTTGACTTTATCCTTCATATAACATGCGATATAGACGAGTCCCACCGGTTTCTCCTCGGTTCCGCCGTCCGGTCCGGCGATGCCGGTCACAGCGATACAGGCATCCGCATCCGTCGTAAATACACCGCCTGCAGCCATCTCACGCGCCGTCTGTTCGCTGACCGCGCCGTATTTTTTCAGGGTCGCCTTGCTGACGCCCAGGATCTTTTTCTTTGCCTTGTTGGAATACGTCACGTATCCCTCGTTAAAGACCTCTGAAGCCCCCGGCACGTTGACGATGCGTCCGGCGATCAGACCGCCTGTGCAGGACTCTGCGGTTGTCACAGTCAGGTCGTATTTCTTTAAGAGGCGGACAACGACATCCTCCAGATTCTCATGCTCATCCGTCGTGTAAACCGCATTACCGAACCGTTTCTTGATCTCTTTGATAACCGGTTTTAACAGCTGTTTTGCTGCGTCTTCGCTCTCGGCTCTCGCGGTCACGCGCAGATGTACTTCTTTCGTCTTTGCATAGGTCGCAATCGTCGGGTTCGTCTGCTGGTCGATGAGGTCGAGAAGCATCTCCTCCACCTTGCTCTCCCCGTATCCGCAGATTTTGAGCATCTGGGAATAGATCACACAGTCAGATCGTTTCTGAATATAAGCACAAACCTGATCTTCCACCATCGGATACAGTTCGTTCGGCGGTCCCGGAAGAAGAATCGCGGTCTTACCGTTTTTCTCCAGGGCAAGTCCTGGAGCTGTGCCGTTTGTGTTGGAAAATACCACCGCGCCCTCCGGCACCAGCGCCTGACGCCAGTTGCTATCCGGAATATCGGTGCGCTTGCGCTGCCGGTACCAATCCTCCAGATGTGCCCGCACCTCCGGATCCTCGACTAACGGCATTCCCATCAGCTCCGCGCAGACATCCTTCGTGATATCATCCTCCGTCGGTCCCAGACCGCCGCCGATGATAACGAGATCGGCTCTTGAGAGCGCCGTCCGGAAGACTTCTGTCATGCGCTCCCGGTTGTCCCCTACCGTCGTCTGGTAATAGACGTTAAGCCCCAGCTTTGCACACGTTTCCGATAAATACTGCGCATTGGTATTGACGATATTGCCAAGCAGCAGCTCTGTTCCTACCGAGATCAGTTCGACTATCATATCAGATACTCCCTTCTGTCAGTATTTTATGATTCTTGTAAATATAATCAACAAGTGACACAATCGTCAGCAGCAGCGCGATCCAGACACAGATCGTCGTGACAAACGCAAGCGCCGGAATATCCAGAATCAATAACACCACTGATACCATCTGAAACGTCGTCTTAAATTTGCCCCAATAGCTGGCGGCGATGACAACTCCGTTGTCCGAGGCGATCAGACGGAATCCGCTGATGATAAACTCCCGGCTGATGATGACGATAACCATCCAGGCTGGAAGCGCGTTCAGCTCGATCAGACAGATGAGCGCCGAGCACACTAAGAGCTTGTCCGCGAGCGGATCCATAAATTTTCCAAAGTTCGTAACCAGATTGTACTTTCTGGCAATCTTTCCATCCAGAAGATCGGTCAGGCTGGCTATGATAAACAGTGCCAGTGCAATCATACGGAAGGTACGGTTTTCACCATTCTGCCAGAGAAGAAAAAACACAAAAAACGGAATCATGATGACGCGAAGCGTCGTAAGCTTATTCGGTAAATTCATCAGCCAACTCTCCTATCAAATCATATTCGAGTGCTCCCGTTACGCGGACACGGCAGAAATCGCCGGACATCAGCGGAACATCCGCATTGACAAAAATCAAACCATCTACGTTCGGCGCGTCCTTATAGGTACGTCCCACGAAAGCATTCTCGTCTGCCACTTTTCCCTCGATCATAACCTCAAGCACACGGTCTTTCATATCCTCGGCTTTCTCAAAGGCAATCTCCTGCTGCAGCTCCATGATCTCGTCGCGGCGGTCTTCCTTGACCTCCTGCGGTACCTGATCCGGATATCCGGCTGCCGGTGTGTCCTCTTCTTCAGAGTATGCAAACACGCCCAGGCGGTCAAATTCCATCTCATCGACGAACCGCATCAGTTCCTCATGATCCTCCTGTGTCTCACCCGGGAAACCGGAAATTAAGGTCGTGCGGAGTGCAATATCTGGGATCTCTTCCCGCAGATGCGCGATCCGCTCCCGAAGCTCCGCCTGATTCGTGCGGCGCCCCATCCGCTTGAGAACGGCATCGCTCGCGTGCTGGATCGGAATATCCAGGTAGTGACAGACTTTTTCCTCCGTCTTGATCGCCTGAATCAACTCCTCGGTGATCTCCTCCGGATAACAGTACTGGATACGGATCCATTCGATTCCATCGATCTGTGCCAGTTCATGTAAAAGTTTCGGCAGGGTCTTCTCTCCATACAAATCCACGCCGTAAAGCGTCGTCTCCTGTGCGACAAGAATCAGTTCCTTCACACCCTGATCCGCGAGCTCCTTTGCCTCTGTGAGAAGCTGCTCCATCGGCACACTGCGGTACGGTCCACGCAGGGACGGGATAATACAATAGGTACACCGTTTGTTACAGCCCTCGGAAATCTTTAAAAAAGCATAATGTCCGCCGGTCGTCACCAGACGTTTGCTCCGCATCTTCGTCTCCGGAAGTTCGGACAAATCGTGGAAATCAGATACCCGCTCGCCCTTCAGCGCCTCCGCCAGCACCTTGCTGACCTCATCATAGCTGGTCGTACCGAGAATACCGTCCACCTCCGGCACCTCCTGCAGGATCTCTTCCTTGTAACGCTGTGCCATACAGCCGCTGACTAAGAGCGCCTTGCAGGTTCCGCTCTTTTTGTACTCTGCCATCTCTAAGATAGTGTTGACACTCTCCTCCTTGGCATCGTTGATAAAGCAGCAGGTATTGACCAGAATGACATCTGCCTCCTGCTCGTCATCGGTAAACGTGTACCCATCCTGGCTCAGCGAACCCAGCATACGCTCTGCATCAACCAGGTTTTTATCGCAGCCAAGGGATATACAAAGTAATTTCATTCAATTCTCTCCTAATACCATATTTAAAAAATTTCTGTAACCATAATCGATTTGAACCGTCACAAAAATTCTATATCGTAACTGTTCAGTACCTTCACAGTCACGCGCAAAAATCCATTAAAAATTGCCTACGGCAATGGGATTTTTGCCTGCTGGCCCATGTTTTCGTACGGTCAGCGCAGTAAATGCGCAGACCTACTGAACAGTTACTCTATATCTAAGAAAAGACCATCTCCATGTACATAATGAACACGGGACGGTCTTCTGTCACCTTTTAGACCTCTTCCTCCGGGGAATCGTTCTCTGCTACAATTTTAACCTTAGAATGGTACAGCTCGTCGATCGCGATCGAAAGCGGTTTTCTTCCATTCTCAATGACCAGTGCCTCATCACCGGCGATCAGCTGTCTTGCACGCTTTGCAGTCGCAATTACGATGGAGTAACGGCTCTGAATCAGCGGTTCTTTCCCCGGCTCAGCCTCTTTGTTTACAACATTAATTAAGTCAAGATATGACGGACGCAGCATCATAATACATCTTTCTCCTTTCAGAATTGCTTCATCTCTTCTTTTATTTTTTCAATCAAAGTCTTGTGATTTTCTGTTCTGGCATGCATCGCCTGAATCAGTGCGTGCATTTCTTCTACACAGCGGTCTACCTCATCATTCACCAGAATGAAATCGTAGTCATCCATCTGCTTGGACTCCTCCGCTGCTCTCGAAAGCCGTGCGGCAATCTTCTCAGGTGTCTCGGTTCCACGACCTGCCAGCCGGTTTCTAAGCTCCCCGGCACTCGGCGGCGTGACAAAAATGAGAACTGCCTCCGGGAATTTCTTCTTGATTTTCAGGGCACCCTGAATCTCAATCTCCAAAAGGACATCCTTGCCCGCTTTCAGGTTGGAAAACACATACTCCTTCGGTGTGCCGTAATAGTTACCGACATACTGGGCGTATTCGACCAGCTCATCGTGTTCGATCATCTGTTCGAACTCTTCCCGGGTCTTAAAGAAATACTCTCTTCCATCAACCTCGCCCTCGCGCGGTGCGCGGGTGGTCGCGGAGATGGAAAGGGCATAATTGTCATACCGCTCCAGCAATGCACGCATCAATGTTCCCTTGCCTGCCCCTGAAAATCCGGATATAACTGCCAGTACTCCCTGATTATCCATATATTTCGCCTGCTTTCTAAATTCTATCTATTATTACAATATTTCATATTCTCCGTATTTTCACCGCCAACGGCAACTTTCCGTGAATACCTCTTCCAGCATGATCGGCTATTCAATATTCTGAATCTGCTCTCTGACTTTCTCGATCTCTGTCTTGAGTGCAATCGCACAATCGGAAACCTCCAGATCGTTTGCCTTGGAAAGGATCGTATTCGCCTCGCGGTTCATCTCCTGTGCAATGAAATCCAGCTTACGTCCGACGCTTCCGCCCGCCGTCAGCTCCTTGCGGGTCGCCTCGATGTGGCTTCTCAGGCGGACCGTCTCCTCATCGGTGCAGATCTTATCTGCAAAAATCACAACCTCTGCCGCAATCCGACCTTCATCGACGCTGCTTCCTTCCAGAAGTTCTTTCACCTTATCTTCCAGTTTCGCCCGGTATTCTTCCACGATCTTCGGGGAACGTTCTTCAATCTGATCGACCAGCGTTACCATATAGTCCAGCTTGCCAAGCAGATCCTGCTTCAGATTCTCACCCTCGCGTGTGCGTGTCTCGACAAATTTCTCTGCCGCCTCGCCGATCGCCTTTTCGAGAATCTGCCACATATGCTCCTCGTCCTCCGGCGCCTGCTCCATCGTAAAGACCTCCGGACACCGTGCAAGACGCATCACCGTCGCGTCATTCGGAATTCCAAGCTCGTCCGCCATCTGACGGAAATAATCCATATACTCGCCGGCCAGGGAACGATTGTACTTTAAGGACATCTTCTCATCCGTATAATCTTCATAGGAAATAAAGACATCTACCTTTCCCCGCTGAATGTATTTCTTGAGCTGCGCGCGAATCGCCGCCTCAAAGTAATTAAATTTCTTCGGCATCTTAATGCTGAGATCCAGGTAACGGTGGTTTACCGCCTTCATCTCCACAGAAATCTTATATTCATCCGTTGCCATCTCGCATCGGCCAAATCCAGTCATACTTTTAAGCATAGTGACGCCTCTCTCTTTCATCCATAGATAATGGTATTATAATGCAAATCGCCGCAAGCGTCAACCGAATTTAAAAGTGATTGTTTTTCGTGTCTTCTTTCATTATAATAGTAGATACTACACAAATAAAGGAGCACCAAAACCATGGCATTTGACGGAATTGTAATCGCAAACCTGGTTAAGGAGTTTAGTGACGCGCTTACCGGCGGCAAGATCGCAAAGATCACGCAGACCGAGCGCGATGAACTTCTTTTTACCATAAAGAACTTCCGGGAGACGAAACGACTTCTTCTCTCGGTCAACGCAAGTCTTCCGCTGGCATATCTAACGGATACCAACAAGCAGGGACCGATGACTGCCCCGAATTTCTGCATGCTGCTTCGCAAGCACATCGGAAGCGGACGCATCGTGTCGGTCAGCCAGCCGAGTCTGGAACGCTGTATTCATTTTGAGATCGAACATCTGGACGAGATGGGTGACCTCTGCCGCAAGCTGCTTATCGTCGAACTGATGGGAAAATACAGCAATATCATTTTCTGCAGCCCTGACGGCACGATCCTCGACAGTATCAAACATATCTCCGTGCAGGTCAGCTCCGTGCGCGAGGTTCTGCCGGGACGGCAATATTTCCTCCCGCAGACGGTCGCAAAGCAGGATCCGCTGACTGCATCTGCCGATGATTTCGCCGCCATTCTGGCACAGTCACCGGCACCGGCAGGAAAAGCCATTTACACGAATTTCACCGGTATCAGCCCGGTCATGGCAGAAGAATTCTGCTATGAGGCATCGATCGATGCCGACCGCCCCGCATCGGAACTGAATGAGCTGGAGCGCACGCACCTCGGGCACACGCTGGAACTGGTAATGGAATCCATCAAAAATGGACAGTTCTCGCCTTGCATCGTATACCGTGAAGATGAGCCAATGGAATTTGCTGCTCTCCCATTGACCTCGTTCCCGCCGGAATATCAGGTCGAACACTTTGATTCGATCAGTAAAGTGCTGGAGACCTACTATGCGTCCAAGAACGTCATCACACGAATCCGCCAGAAATCCTCGGATCTGCGCCGGATCGTCCAGACTGCCCTGGAGCGCAATTATAAAAAATACGATTTGCAGCAGAAACAGTTAAAGGACACCGAAAAACGGGATAAATACAAGCTCTACGGCGAGCTGTTAAACACCTACGGTTATGAGCTGACCGGCGGCGAAAAAGAACTTGTCTGCACGAACTACTACACAGGAAAAGAGGTCAAGATCCCACTTGACCCGCAGCTGACCGCCCGCGAAAATTCTCAGAAGTATTTTGACAAATATGGAAAACTCAAACGTACTTTCGAGGCTCAGAGCCAGCTCATTGAGGAGACGAAGCAGGAGATCGAGCACCTCGAATCCATCAGTACCTCCCTCGATATTGCCTTAAAGGAGGAAGATCTGACCCAGATCAAGCAGGAGCTGACGGAATATGGCTTCATCAAAAAGCACGGTCCGGCTGGAAAGAAAGTGAAAATCACAAGCCGCCCATTCCACTACCTTTCCTCAAACGGATTCCATATCTACGTCGGCAAAAACAACTACCAGAATGAGGAGCTGACCTTCAAGATCGCGACTGGAAATGACTGGTGGTTCCACGCAAAAGGAATTCCGGGTTCCCATGTCATTGTGAAATCCGAAGGAAAAGAGCTTCCGGACCGCACCTTCGAGGAAGCTGCCGGGCTGGCTGCCTACTATTCCAAGGGACGGGAAAATGAAAAAGTTGAGATCGATTATGTACAGAAAAAGCAGGTCAAAAAAGTAGCGGGCGCTGCTCCGGGATTTGTGATTTATCATACGAATTATTCGATGATGGCGACGCCGTCGAATCAGCTGGAAGAACTGCCATCATAATGCCGCCTGAAAGAAGACAATATCTATATTTCTGCAATTCACAATGAGTCCAGTAAAAAAAACGCCACAGGCACACAGCCCATGGCGTTTTTTACTGGACACAAATGAACTTAGCGAATCTCGCTCTTACCACCCATATATGGACGCAGAACCTCCGGAATGCGGACAGAACCGTCTGCCTGAAGATTGTTCTCTAAGAATGCGATCAGCATACGCGGCGGAGCTACTACAGTGTTGTTCAGGGTGTGTGCAAAGTATTTACCGTCTTTGCCGTTGACACGGATCTTCAGACGTCTTGCCTGTGCATCGCCTAAGTTGGAGCAGCTTCCAACCTCGAAATATTTTTTCTGACGCGGGGACCATGCCTCTACATCAACGGATTTGACTTTCAGATCAGCCAGATCTCCGGAACAGCACTCCAGAGTACGAACCGGAATATCCATGGAACGGAACAGGTCTACGGTGTTCTTCCACAGTTTGTCATACCACATCTTGCTATCTTCCGGTTTGCAGACTACGATCATTTCCTGTTTCTCAAACTGGTGGATGCGGTATACGCCTCTCTCCTCGATGCCGTGAGCGCCCTTCTCCTTACGGAAACACGGAGAATAGCTGGTCAGTGTCTTCGGAAGCTCTTCCTCCGGAACTACGGTATCAATGAATTTACCGATCATGGAGTGCTCGCTGGTACCGATCAGGTAGAGATCCTCGCCCTCGATCTTGTACATCATCGCATCCATCTCATCAAAACTCATAACGCCGGTTACAACATTGCTGCGGATCATGAACGGCGGGATACAGTAGGTAAATCCACGGTCAATCATGAAATCTCTTGCATATGCGATAACAGCAGAATGAAGTCTTGCGATATCGCCCATCAGGTAATAGAAACCATTTCCAGCTACCTTTCTGGCGCTGTCCAGATCGATGCCGTTGAATTTCTCCATAATCTCGGTGTGGTAAGGAATCTCGAAATCCGGTACCACCGGCTCGCCGAAGCGCTCAATCTCTACGTTCTCGCTGTCGTCTTTACCGATCGGAACACTCGGATCAATGATGTTCGGGATGGTCATCATAATCTTTAAGATGCGCTCGCCCAGATCCTTCTCCTGCTCTTCCAGCTCAGACAGGCGGGCGGACTGCTCTGCTACCTGTTTTTTCAGCTCTTCTGCTTCCTCTTTCTTTCCCTGCCCCATCAGAGCACCGATCTGTTTTGCAATCTTGTTCTTGTTCGCACGCAGATCGTCTGCTTCCTTCTTCGCTGTACGATTCTTGGCATCCAGCTCAATTACCTCATCTACCAGCGGAAGTTTCTTGTCCTGGAACTTATTTTTAATATTCTGCTTTACAATGTCAGGATTTTCTCTGACGAATTTAAGATCTAACATATCTTCCTCCTACTGTTATGCAATTAACTGCACGAAAATTAATTATAATTATACTACAACTTTGTACGAATGAAAAGCCCTGTTTCAAGAGTTCCTCTGTTCGTTACTGTTCACGCATACGTGTACAGTAACGGAATTTGCCGTGGCTTCGCATTTAAATACGGCAAATTCCTGCTGCCACCACGTTTTCTTACGGCACTTTCGGTTCCAAAAGTGCCTACCCGTGAACTGTAACCTCTGTTCTTCTTGATACAAAACAGGATAGACTGCCCATTATATTTAACTCAACTTCGTCAAATAGGACAGACACGCCTCCAGGCACAGTCCGTCCTGCTCCGGGGCACCAAGTTCTTCTGTCTTTTCCACACATTTTTTTGTAAAAGCTGCCGCCCGTCTGACGGCTTCCTCCATCGGCACACCTCGCACCATGCTGGCACCGATGACTGCTGCAAAGACATCCCCGGTTCCGTGGTAATTGCCCGCCACAAATTTAGTTGCATGAAAGACCGGATCCTTGCCGCGCTCATGGATCACGTTGAGGATCTGTTTGCCCTTGACCACGCCTGTCAAAATGACTGACCGCGCGCCCAAAAGGTGAAGCTTCCAGGTCAGATCTGAGAGCTTGCGCTTACTCCATCCATTTTCCTGATACAGCGTGTCCGTCAGGGCACAGGCCTCAGTCAGATTTGGCGTGACAACGTCCGCATACTGCATCAGCTCCCGCATCGCCTCGATCAGCTCCTCGTCACAGACGCTGTAGAGATGTCCGTGGTCGCCCATCGTCGGATCTACCAAAACCTGCGTATTTTCCCGTTTGAAATCCCGGATAAAATCTGCCACGATCGACGCCTGTCTGGCAGAACCTAAGAATCCAGTCATGATTCCGTCCATCTCAAATCCCATCTTCCGCCACGGCTCCAGGTATGCCTCCATCCGATCGGTATAATCATCCATATAGCATTCCGGATATCCCGCGTGATTGGACAGCACCGCCGTTACCACCGGACAGCACTGTACCTTGAGGGCGCTGATAACCGGCATCGCCGCCGTCAGCGAACAGCGCCCGTAGCCTGACAGGTCATTTAAAACTGCTATTTTCTTCTGCATTCCTTCCATGTATACTTTTTCCTCATTTTCTTAATTTTAAGATACCAGGGTCAAAAGGTCAAAAGTTCGACGCAAGCTTGCTTGCAGGAGAATTTTTGACCTTGGGACCCGCCAAAA
>OGIN01001476.1_pt1 | contig 11967 bp, 10 predicted proteins | sample 1571851 | NCBI WGS metagenome assembly OGIN01 (sample SAMEA2582123, study PRJEB24529) | metagenome | biome: Human gut stool | place: China | collected 2011 | reverse complement strand
GGCACTTTACGGCACTCTATGAACTAAGACAAAAGCTACGCTGTAATAACAATAGTTGAGTGCTAATTATTTTGTGAAGAATTTGTTAACGCTACGAGCCATCGCTGATAGTACAATAGAATTATCAAATAGAAAGCAGGAAATCTGATATGACGATTGGTGATAAAATAAAAAAAATCCGGACATTCCGGAATATGACACAGGCAGAACTCGGTGCAGCTCTCGGCTGGGGCGATAAAGGTGCAAATCGCCTTGCTCAATACGAAACCAACTACCGGGTTCCCCGTAAAGATCTGGTTACTGAAATGGCTAAAATTCTCGATGTGAACCCAATTGCTCTGTATGAACCAACTATAATGAATGCCGAAGAATTAATGGAAACACTTTTTTGGATTGATGAATTTAATCCCGGTATGATCAAACTATTTCAATTAGAGACTTATCCCGGTGAAAAATGCAATTCCAGTGAAGATACCGCCGTCCGCTATCATGACTCTGACGACTGGCCAGTCCATCCACCTGTTGGCATGTGGTTTAATTATGGGGTTCTCAATGATTTTTTGAAAGAATGGACTCTTAGAAAAGAAGAACTGAAATCTGGCGTGATTACCAGAGATGAATATTTTGAATGGAAAATTAACTGGCCGCAGACTTGTGATGATTGTGGAAAACGTGAACCTTCAAAGCAATGGCGATGCTCAAACGAATAGAATTTAGCGAAACTTAGCAAAACTTAAATTTATTATATTTTTTCTCTTTAACTAATAGAAAAGGCACTGAAAATCCAATATTTCTACGGTTTTCAGTGCCTTTTTTGCATTGTCCATTCAGAAAAATTAATTGTCTAAATAGAAATATATAAACAACCCTATAGGTTCTCTCTTGCCAGACATATTTCTTTCAGCGCTTCCCCAATATCTCCATCTACCCCGATCGACTTTCCGGCAATTGCTGAAGGAATATAGACTTCTCCTTTATTGAAGGTGATATAAACTGCTTCAGGTTCAGAAGCAGCAAGGCTCATGAAAGGCTCTTTGATCATACGGTTTCGCCATCCCACGCCCAATTCCAGGATTGCTAGTCTTTTACCATGATATTTCTTAATAAAGTTCTGATAGTCTTGCATTTTCTTTTGGAACTGTTCGGTCTGAAAGAATGCATTGCTGTTTGCCATATTGACCGTAACTGGCCCTCCACAGCAGGAACAGCAGGGGACCAGTTCTGAGGGGATCTGTCCGTTTTTTTCAGCTTTCGCCATTTTGAGAATTTCATTCTGGTTTTCGTAAGGATCTGTTCCGCATCCATTCTGGCACCGGGACTGGGTGAGACGGCCTTCCATCTCAAAGACTTTATCCCTGTCAAATCCTACAGGCACGAAATGGTCCTCGCCATTGGAGGTCACAATAAAATAATCTTTGGAACCAACCAGACGATACAGATCCTCCATTACAGGACCGGGCTGTTCCAGATAACATTTCCGGCTGATCAGTCTGCTGAAAAATGCCCATTTAGATTCTTCTGTAGGATACTGAAAGAATAATCCCTGCAGTATGTTTCTGATCCCGTATCTGCTGCGGAAATCTCCGAAATCTTTCTGAAACCAGTGATCATCTGCAAAAATATTGTATCCTTCTGAAATAGATAATCCGTTACTGGCGCCGATGAGAAGAGCGTCTGCTTCCTGGATAGCTTTATAAATATTTCTGAAGTTTTCTTCCATAATGTTATTTCTCCTTTTCCAACTGTATCCGAAGTTCTTTTAATATATCTGCCAGATTGCCTTGCAGGTAAAGACTTCTCCCTTTTTTAAATGTTCCGGAGCAGAAGAGGCTTCCTGGTTCAGACAGACGTAAAACACCTGGCTGTTACGGGCCGTCATGTCCCAGAAAGGCAGTCTGATCACCCCCGGTGTCATCTCTCTAATCTTTTCCGGCAAGTACAGCCTTAAGAGCCAGATATAGCTGACCTGTAGGCAGATGCCACATACTGTAAATATATTTTGTATAGTAGGCCCATTGCTGTTCCAGGGATGTCTTTGTGACTATGCTTCTCCATGCTCCTTGTTTTCCTCTTTCTTTACCCTCACTGCCTCCTGCAGCACCAGGGCAATGTCTTCTTTGATAGCCAGCCCCTTCTGTTCTATTTCTCTGGGAAGAATGGCGTCCTTTGGATTAATGGTAATGTAAAACGCCTTAGGCAGGGAGTATGTGAGATTCCAGAAAGGTTCCTGGATAAACATAGGGGTCATTCGTCCTACGCCCAACTCCAGAAAAAGGATCTTCTTCTCTTTATTCTTTTCCAGAAATTCGTTGATCTTCCGGTATTCGTCTTTATACTTGGCACCTTCCAGAAATGTATATCCCCGTACCCAGGGCTCCATCTGGGCTCCGCATTTTGGACAGCGGGGGATCATTTTGGCGGGGATACACAGATTCTCGTCAATAGCTGCATTCATGGCATAGACCATATCCTTGTTGTAATAAATCTGGTCATGACATCGGCGACTGCACTGATAATAGCGGGAATCACCCTGGATGGCGCTTAATTTTTCTTCGGACACCACACGGGTAAACTGGAAGTCCTGATTGGTGGTCATAATATGATAGTTTTTACCCTCAAGGAGTTCCATGAGATCGTAGTAAGGCTGTCCTGTAGGACACTCATATTCCATATAGCCCATACGTACAAGAAATGCCCAATGAGCTTCCGGGGAAGGATAATGATAGTAAAATCCGTTAAAGGCTCCGGTAAATCCATATTTTTTATGGAAATCCCCCAGATATTTCTGAAATATCGCATCATTCTGATAGAAAAAATTATAGCCACAGGAAGCGGACATGCCGGCTGCTGCTCCTACCAGAATGGCTTCAGCAGAATTAAGTTTATCTAATAAGGTCCGGGCATTTTTTTGATATGCATTTTCAAAAACATTATTTTTCATTGGCTGCATAGTTGACTTTCCTTTCTTTTATTGTTATTATTAAAATTACATCAAAATTGTACCATGTTAAAATATAAATTACAAGAAGAAAAAGAGCATCTGACCAGTGCCCAGATTGCAAAAAGTGTAAAAACAAATCCTGCCTATATCCGGCAGCTGATGGCCGTGCTGAAAAATGCAAGCCTTATCTCCAATACCCAAGGCCAGGCAAACGCCTGTCTTACCAAACCTGCAGATGAAATTACTATGCTGGATATATACCGGGCAGTGGAGGGAGAAAAGCCTTTGCTTCATCTTGATATTGATACCAACCCAGAGTGTGGAGTATACTGATAATAATAAAGAGACTGTAACATTCATGGAAAACTATGAGTTGTTTCAGTCTCTTGAGGCACCTCTTTTACATCTCAACTTATTCAATCATTTTTTGCGCCGCCCTGTATTTTCCGATCCCCGTACTTCTTCATGATAGAAATAGTCCACGATTACAGGATGGCCTGGCTCTGCGCGGCCATAAGGCAGTTCGTTGTCTACAAAAGGACAGTCGTATTTTTGGGACATCTGTGCTGCCTGGTTTTCCAATGCCCGAAAATAGCTTCGATCTCCCTTGCGATAGATTTCATCATACAGGGTAACAAGGTGGGGATAACATTTCTGAATATAATCCAGGATCTCCTGTTTGAAACCACCGCGGAGATTTAGATTTTCTAACCATACCAGGTCACACTGATCTTTCACACGTTCAAAAATCTTTTCAAAATCTGTGATGCCCGGAAATACTGGGGAAATGAAACAAACCGTGCGTATTCCGGCTTCGTATACCTGCTTCATTGCCTCAAGTCTGCGGCTGATGCTGACAGCTTGATCCATGTCTGCCTGAAATTTTTCATCTAATGTGTTGATCGACCATGAGACAGTGACTTTTCCCATTTCTTTTAGCAAGTCAATATCCCGGAGTACAAGATCCGATTTCGTACAGATAAGGATTTCTGCACCGCTATTTTTTAACTGTTCTAAAATCCTGCGGGTATTTCTTATCTCCTTTTCCTGGGGCAGATACCCATCTGTCACGGAACCAATCACTACCCGTTGGCCTTTATATTTTCTCGGGTTTTTAATTGCCGGCCAGTGTTTTATATCCAGAAATGTTCCCCACGATTCGGTATGCCCGGTGAACCGTTTCATAAAAGAGGCATAGCAGTATTTGCAGCCGTGGGTACATCCTACATAAGGATTGACAGAATATCCCCCTACCGGAAGACTGGATTTAGTCATGATATTTTTTGTTTCTATATCCCGGATCAGAATATTCTTTTCCATTATTTTTTCCATGCGTTCTGTTCCTCCAAAACCCGGATAAATGCCGAGGGCAGATCCTGGATCATTTGATTATCTCCCATAACGGGAAGTAGATCCTCTTTCATAAACACCGGTTTTGAATCATCTACAATCAGAATTTTTTGTCTTTTATTCATATTTTTTTACCTTTATCCTTGTTGATTTTATGATGTTCCAAATCATATCCGATTGACTACCAGTTTCTAACATCTTGCTATTTTCTTCTATTCAGCCTTCCCCTCTGGGAAAATAATTTTAAACACAAAGAAAAAAATCACCATGGAAACTCCACCTGTAATAATTGTCACAAGCATGTTATAGACTGCCGGTGCCACATATGCAGATGCAACTGGCATCCACAGATTATTAAATCCATTACAAATCAGTGAAATTACCACCCATGCAACAAAATACCAGATTGCCTGATATACAGGATTTCCACGGCTTTTAAAAGTAATATTTCTCTGAAGTGGAAAATTGATACACTGTGCAAGAAATGACCCCAATTCATAACTGATAAAATAGCCAAGTCCACCACCGATCAATATATTCCCCGTTGCATCACGCAATACATTATACCCCAGCAAACTCCATGTAAATTTTACTCCAAACAGATTCATGGAAACCTTTGGCCACATAAATTCTGTACCAGCCAGACCAATTCCCAAAATCCCTGGTAAAAATGTAAATACAAGATACTGGAATACTGTCACGCCCATACTGAATATAACAAAATAGAATATCTGATAAAGCCATTTTGCAATAGCAGAATGTTTCTCTTCAAAACATTTCCATATATTTTTTATATGATTCATCTGCGCTTCCCTCCGGCTCCTTTTAATAATTTTTCATATTTCTTATTATTTCTTCTGTTTCTGAAATATCCGCCAACTACTTTCTTTACTCCAAGCATAAAGTGGCCATTCACAGCATCGACAATTCCATATACCATTTCCATACTGACTGCCCCGCCGGTCATCTTGGCGATCCCCCGAAACGGCATATTGTAAATAAAAAGAATATTCAGATCCGGCTTTCCCTGTGCCTCACTCTTCTTTTTCATTTTTGTGAGACATCTATATATTAGTCTTGCAAGTCGGCTTTTTGCATAATACATCTGACAAATTGCATCATTGATTTCCAGGTTTCCACTCCATCTCCCGTTCGGTATCTCATGGCCAAGAAGTTCACGAAATTCCTCATCTGATATTTTCTGCACGATTCCTGTATAATAGTAAGGCATTTTTGCCGGATTATACGGATACCCTTTACTGTTTCCTGTTCTCTCGGTCGTACCTGTTAAACGAATATCTGCAACACTGGCTCCTACCATAATCTGATAAGTTCCTGTTTCTATTTCCCACTGTCCTGTTTTTATATTCCAATAACGGAATGTCTTATCATCAAAGGGAATCCTGATCTGTCTGCTTTCTCCTGCCTTTAGATAAACTTTTGCAAAACCTTTCAGTTCTTTTTCCGGTCGGAACACGATTGCATTAGGAAGTCCTACATACATCTGAACAACCTCAGCTCCATCTCTGTCACCTGTATTGGTAACCGAAACTTTGATTCCATCCTCTTCTATGATAAGATCAGAATATGTAAATTCCGTATAGGAAAGTCCAAAACCAAATGGAAACTGCACCCGTACTTTTGAAGTATCATAATAGCGATATCCTACATAAACACTCTCGCGGTATTCCGATGTTTTCTCATTACTTGGATAATATCGGAATGCCGGTGTCTGTTCATAAGATATGGGATATGTTTCTGCCAATCTTCCTGATGGATTCACTTTTCCGGTCAGAATATCCAATGTTGCAGAAGCTCCTGCCTGTCCATTCAGATAACCATGCAAAATCGCTTTACAACAGGTATGCCATGGCATTTCTATTGCAGATCCTGCACTCAGTATTCCAATAATATTTTCATTCACTTTACTGATATCCTGCAGAAGATCGATCTGATTTTGTGGAATACGCATATGGGTTCTGTCCAGTCCTTCTGATTCGCTGATCTCATCAAGACCAAAGCAGAAAATTACAATATCTGCGTTCATTGCCAAATTTAATGCAAACTTTCTATCATTCTCATCTACATCTCCATTTCTCTGATATCCTCTTGTCATCCCCAGAATATTCAGATCATATTGTTGCAAAATCGATGACATATCTTCTACTTTTGTTGGATTAACCATAGAAGATCCTGCCCCCTGATATCTGGGTGAAAAAGCAAAATCTCCAATAATAGCGATGGATTTTTTGGTATCCAGCGGAAGAATCTGTTTTTCATTTTTCAGAAGAATCATGCTTTCTGCTGCTGCTTTCCTTGCCAATTGATGATGTGCGTTTCTGTCAAAGTTTTTATCTGAAAGCTTCTTCCCTGATGTCAGTTCCATCACTGCATCCACCAGTTCTCCAACTCTTTCATCCAAATCCGCTTCCTTCAGCTTTCCATTTCGGACAGCAGCAATCACTTCTCTTGCAGAATCGTACCCACAGGACGGCATCTCCAGATTTGAGCCGGCAGCAACACCTTTCACATGGTCATTGCTTCCGCCCCAGTCTGTTACTACAATTCCATCAAATCCCCATTCTTTGCGCAAGATATCTGTCAAAAGATGTTTGTCCTCATTAGCATAAATCCCATTAATCTGGTTGTAACTGCTCATGATTGCTTTTGCGTGTCCTTCTTTAACAGCTATCTCAAAACCGGTCAGATAAATTTCTCTTAATGTCCGTTCGTCAACAACTGCGTCCATTGCCATTCTCCGAAGTTCCTGACTGTTAACCGCCAGATGCTTCGGGCAGGCATAAACGCCTTTACTCTGTATTCCACGAATATATGACGCTGCCATCTTCCCGGAAAGATATGGATCTTCTGAAAAATATTCAAAATTTCTTCCACATAATGGGCTTCTTTTAATATTTAATCCCGGACCAAGCAGGATATTTACGTCCATACTTGCTGCTTCCTCTCCAAGGGCCTGTCCAATCTCTTCCCCCAGATCCTGATTCCAGCTGTTTGCAATCGTCGCCGCTGTGGGAAAACAAGTTGCGTTCAGGGATGCATTCAGTCCCAGATGGTCTCCTGCTCCTGCCTGTTTTCTGATTCCATGCGGTCCATCCGAAAGAAAGATGGACGGGATGGAAAGCCTGTCAATTTCTCTGGTCTGCCAGACAGTTTTTCCACTGAGGATCGCTGCCTTTTCTTCTATTGTCATCTTTTCAATCAATTTTTGCTGTTTCATAACTGTTTTCCATCCCACTTTCTTCCTTATTCAGCATTCTTTCTTTTCTTATATCCTCTGATTACCAGTACTTCCATTCCTGCCATGAAAAGTGCTATTACAATGTCGATACCAATTCCTGCTTTTTTCCAGTTTTCCATACCTGTTTCTTCGTGTTCTCCATCATAAGCCCAGCTGCTTACAACTGTATACATGACATTTTTGCAGGCATTCCTCATCTGAAGTACAGATGTTGGATGCTCCGGATTGGCTACATTGTTCTCTTCTCCGTTGAATGTGGACAACATTGCATCTACTCCATTCGCCAAAGCTGCATCTGCATTCATAAATCCATGACCATTGTTTCGGAAGAAGTCTGTAAGCGCCATTCCCCTGAATCCCCATTCATCTCTGAGAACTGTATTCATAAGGTTACTGCTTTCTCCAGTCCATTTATCTCCAAGGAAACTCCAGGAAACCATAACCGCATTTGCACCACCCTGTTTTACAGAAATTTCAAATGGTTTCAGATAGATTTCCCGGATTGCCTGCTCATTTGACCAGACACTTACCATCTTTGCGTTTCCCTCATACAGAGCAAAATGTTTGATATAAGAATAAACTCCATATTTTCTTGCTCCTTCTACTGCTTTTGCTCCCATATTTCCTGCAAGAACTCCATCTTCTGAAAAGTATTCATAGTTTCTTGCTCCAAATGCGGTTCTATGAGTATTCATACCTGGTGCATACCAGCCCTCTGCACCCATTTCCTGACTGATCTTGCCCATGCATTCACCCCAGGCCTGTGCAAGTTCCTTATTCCATGTGGAAGCAACCACAACTTCAATTGGAAATCCAATAGAACCAACTCCTGTAAAGTTATTATTAATTGCTGCTGGTCCATCGAAATCAAGTGTAGCCACTTTTCCCACAGAATCCATGGCTGCTGTCTGATAACCAGCCATTGCAATCATATTTGCCATTTCATCAACAGTAAGCTGATCCAGAAGTTTTTCCCAACGAGGATCGTCATAATCAGCATCACGCATATCAGCTAATGTAAGTCCATTATCTGCTCCCGTTGTCGGCATTACATCCTCATCATTGAGATATGTAGTCTTATCAAAGTTGCTGTTCAGATGATATTCAGAAACATATGGCTCACCCAGCTCTGCAGATGCCGGTGCTACTGTAGCCTCTTCATAATTTGCAAAATGATCTGCTCGTGATAAATATGTCACATCGCCTTTTGCATCTTCAAATACATTTGTTGCTGCAGTATCATCTGATGCTCTTTTATTTTCTCCCTTATATACTACATCTTTATCTGCAGTATAAGTTTTCTGATCCAGCACAGTGTGTGAATCACTGTTAATAGAGATTACATAGTCACCTTTTTCAAGAACATACGCTTTTGCATTATTCTCATCATAGGAGGCCATATCTTCTATACTAAATGTAACTGTAACAGTCTGAGATTCTCCCGGCTGAAGCAGATTTGTTTTTTCAAACTCAATCAGATTTGCAGAAGATTTCTCAATTCCCCCATTTGTATATGGCGGTTTATAATACACTTCTACTACATCTTTTCCGGCAACATCTCCTGTGTTGGTTACTTCTACATCTACAGAAATCTGTCCGTCTTTTTCCTCCAGTTCACCCATCTTCTGTTCAAATTCCGTGTAACTCAGACCATATCCAAATGGATACTGTACAGTTTTATCGTAATCAATCGCACCTTCCTGTGCAGCTGTTTCATAGTACTTGTATCCTACATAAATACCTTCCACATAATTGGTAAATGCCGGAGCATACACCTGCGCAGTTCCTGCGTTCATTCCTTCAACAGCCATATCTGCCAGATTTGTATACTCTATTTTTTCTGCATTATTCCACCACGGAGCAGTCGTCATATCATAAATAAATGTATCCGGTGTTTTTCCGGAAGGATTGACTTCACCTGAAAATACTTTACCAAGTGCATTAAATCCCACATTTCCCGTTCCGGGGCACCATACAACAGATTTAATCTGAGGATATTCATCTGCGAAACCAAGTTCAAACTGATTTGCTCCATTATAAATCACAATCACATTATCAAAGTTTGAGCAAACCATATCCACCATATCTCTCTCAGTTTGTGAAAGCTGTAAATAATGCTCTCCCTCAGGAAAATCATCATATTCATCTGAATTATTATCATATGCTGCTTTTTTTACATCCATAGGAATATCATTATGACCTTCACCTGCTTTTCTGGAAAGAACCACAACTGCCACATCAGAATACTCTTTCGCACTTTTAATAAGCTCATCATCGTAAGTATCTACAGGTGGCTCCGGTAATGTCCAGCTCTGTTTCTGGATAGACATTTCCGGATTATCTGCACCATAATTGTTATAAAAATCAACCAGTTCCTGGTTAATAGAAAATCCGGCATTTTCAAGTCCCTGATTCAGACTGACAATATCATACAGATCATTAATTCCACCGGAACCAGCTCCTCCGTAAGCCGGATTAATAGATTCCCAGCCAAAAATATTCAGTTTTTTTGTTTCATTTAAAGGAAGCAGGCTTTCATTCTTCAGAAGAACAATTCCGTCTTCCATAATTTCTTCTGCTACTTCCGCAGCTTCTTCATTTGTTTCATCGCTTAAAGTTCCATTTCCCGTTGCCAGTCCAATCAACGTAGCCATTGGTCCAAAACAGATCATATTCACGCAGACAACAACTGCAAGAACCATTGCGATCGCAGCTTCCCCTCTTATCAGAAATCTTTTGTCCCTGGACATCCTGCGGCATGCGATCATAATTACGATTCCAATTACAAGTGCAGCAATAATACCGATAATATACGGTTTGCATAATTGTAATACCGCCAGAACATCTTCCATTTCAACACTGATCATTCTCTTTTTCCTCCTTTGACTCTCTTGTCTTTTTCAGGTATCATTTCCTGTTGGCATTACTATAACATGATTATTATTTTGTGCTGTTTTTGGCACAAGATGCAGCAAATATGGCACAAAATACTAAAAAAGGTCCACCGGACCTTTTTGTCGTATGCTTGGCAACAAAAATACCCAGAGCATTACAATACTCTGGGTAAAAGAATCTTTAATTCAAACCAGTTCTGCTGTACTCCAAATACTACAGAACCATCATATTTTTCTACAGCTTTACGAATACTCCTCAATCCAAAACCATGGTTTTTACTATCCTTTTTTGTTGTTGTAATCAGATCCTCTTCATTTTTGGAAATTTCTGCTTCACAATAATTCTCTATCTTGATGAACACAAATCCTTTTTGAGCGGATACTGTCAGATGGATCAGTCTTTTTTCCAGATCTGGAATCAAAATTACATGTTCAATCGCATTATCCAAAGCATTTCCAAATATAGAACATATATCTGTTACATGCATATGATCCAATAATTTTCCATCTGCCACACAGGTAATCTGTATATGATTTTTTCGACAATGGAAAATCTTAGCTGCCAAAATCGTATCAAGTACCTGATTCCCCGTTCTGCTTATATTCTCAAAAGCAGCGATTTCCTTTTCCATGGAATCAATCCATTTTTTTCGTTTCTCTTCATCTGATTCCGCACGAAGTCCCGTTATCTGGTGTTTCAGATCATGGTATTTCATTTGTATGAGATCCAGGCTGTCCTGATAATTTCGGTATTGATCATACTGGCTTTTCAGCATCACGTTCATTACTGAAAGTTCTTTCTCGGCAACATACTCACTGATCCTGCTCTGATAAGCATGCAGGATTGCAATTCCTCCAAAATCGATCAGTGTTCTGATAGAAAAAATATCTGCACGTTCTCTGCTCGCAAATGGTGCATTTTCATTTAAAAAGCTCAGATTACTAAAAGCAAAGATTGCAACAGCCATGATTGCCGCCGCTACTACTTCCTTTACTGTCATCTGTTCAAGATAATTCTGCTTCAGAAGATCTTTTTCTAAATAAATATCAATAGTAAAGCAGCCTCCAAAAACAACCATCGTGATCAGAATTTCAACCCCGAGGCTCTGATTCCCCCATACCTGTACAATAGATACCATCTGCCACTGCAGCGAAGCTGCAAACTCAGCAAGAACAAATGCACGGGCACAGCAATAAGCCGCTCCCAGAGGCTTCATATTTCCTCCGACCATAAGAAATCCATACATCATACCTGCAGCGATCATCATACAGGGAATCCACAAAATTTCAGTTACGCTGCCTGTCAAAGTCAGAAAAATACTCTGCATTGCCAACATGAAAAGACTGCCTATAAGAAAATGTACAGATTTTATGTTTTCTTTTTTTAGGATATAAAGATAAACCAAACATGATCCCCACTCTGCTATTGCCGTATAAATTCTTGGAATATCCTGATATAACATAGTATCCGTTACTGAAAACTTATAAAAAGTTATAAACTTCTATGTTCCATTCCTACTTCA
>OGIN01001463.1_pt1 | contig 12088 bp, 24 predicted proteins | sample 1571851 | NCBI WGS metagenome assembly OGIN01 (sample SAMEA2582123, study PRJEB24529) | metagenome | biome: Human gut stool | place: China | collected 2011 | reverse complement strand
TTTGCGACTATGGTGATATAAATGACGGAGGTGTGGATATTGAAATTGATTAACTACGAGGAATATAAGAACAAGTTATTGGAAGTCAGAGACAGCATTCCACTGACTGTTCCTGCCGCATCGTATGAACTTATGCTCGAAAAACCGTATACGCATGGTATGTCGATGCGTGGGGGTATCCGTAAGGCTTTGAAGTGTTTGGAGCAATGCCAAAATGTTTCTGATGTTGTGCTAGCTTCACAGGAGAGAACCTACAAACATCTTTTAGGTGCTCTGCTTGAAGATATTCAAAGCCTTGAAACCACGCTTAACGATGCGTGTTGTATGTGCACTGGGATTGAATGCACTGAATGCAACTTATGCCATTTTAGGGATGAATTAGAAGCTATACTCGACCGAGCAACCGAGAGAAAGAAACGACTTACGGACTGAAATGTTTATTTGACGGAGGACAACCAATGACCCTTGACCAAGCCATCCGTCTCATCGACCCAGCCACCACAGCCGAGGAACTCGAAAGAATCTACTATTATGGAGGCTTCCACGGCAACGAAGTAACAGACGCTGCTATCAACGAGGCGATACGAAGGGAGGAAAACGAATGAATGAAGAAGTGTGCGGGATCAGCGTGCGCGAAGGGCTGACAACGGCAGACGCAATCAAAATCGCGTGCAAGTACGCTTACTGCTACGGTGTACCGGAAGAGGACGCGGAGACCATGAAGCTGTTTTATGGCATATGTGATTATGTGCTGCGCGTGCATTACAGGCTGATGCGTTACATCAATCCGAAAATGCAGCCGGAACCGAAATGCTTAATCGGAGAGAGCGACATGGTGCAGAGGGAAGTAAACCGGCTGCTGAAAGGTATTGCGGAAAAAGAAAAGTGCCGCATCAGCGTGAAGGAAGATAAAGCGGAACTGCTGACTATGAAACAGTGGGAGGCGGCGGTAAGGGCGATAAGAAAAGATCTCGGAGAGGAGGAACAGGATGAATGAGCTTAAATCCTGCCCATTCTAATGTCATGCGGAAATATCAAAAGGAGAAAAAACTTGAATCCAGTATTCTACGCGCTTTGTATCATCGTCGGGGTGTTTATCTGGGCCTGCTGCGCTTTTATGTTTAAGAAGCTCGGCAGTGTTCTGACAAGTATATTCGGCGATGCGATTAAAGAAATGTCCGATGAGGACGAAGAAAACAAAAACGAAGGAGAAAACAAACATGAGTAAGGGTGCAGTAGGCGGCGTTGTTCTGGCGGCCGCTCTGGTGTTCGGCGGTATCGGAGCTTTCGTGTGTACAGAACGAATCCCGACCGGCTACGTCGGCGTTGTATACAGCATGAACGGCGGCGTACAGGACGAGGTTCTCACGCAGGGCTTCCATGTCGTAAGTCCGACCAAGAAGGTAAAGAGGTTCACCGTCGGCAATGAGCAGCTCGTTCTGACCAAGGATTCTCGCGACGGTAGCGAGGATGACGATTCCTTTAACGTAGCAACGGCAGATAACGCCAACATCAATATCAGCTTCCAAATGTCCTACCGCTTTAAGCAGGATGAGGTCGTTGATACCTATAAGAAGTTCCGCGGTATGGACGGCGAGGACATCGTGAACAATCGCGTTCGCACGATCCTGAAATCTAAGATTTCCGAGGTTACGACCGATTACACCATGATGGACATCTATTCCGGCGACCGTGCGAAGATCAACACCCAGCTGACAAAGGCTCTTTCCGAGAAGCTCGGTGACGAGTTCGGTATCGATGTGATCGACGCCTCTATCATTGACGTACATCCAGATGAACAGCTACAGCAGACCATCAACGACCGTGTAACGGCAATGCAGAAGAAGCAGCAGGCTGAAGCGGAGCAGGAAACCATCAAGGTGCAGAACCAGACAAAGATTCTGGAAGCACAGGCTGACGCGCAGGCCAAGCAGATTGCAGCAGAGGCAGAAGCAAAGGCAAACTCGACGATTTCTGCTTCTCTGACCGATAAGCTGCTCAAGAAAATGGAAATGGAAGCCCGCGAGAAGCATGGTTGGGTCACCGTTCAGGGCGGCACTGTGGTCACGGACACCAAGTAAAAATTTTTTTGAAAATTTTTCAGATTTCGCGTCCCAAAAATCGATTTTTTGTATAGTAGTATATGTAGGCAAAAAACGATGGCAGTGTGGCGACGGCGGGAAAGACCGCTGACAGCCGGGAAAGACCGGCGATATATGAGGAGCGTCCGGTGACAGAGTTATGGTGCGACGGGCGGGCGCACGAACAGCAAATATATACAAAAACTTTCTGCAAAAAAGTTTCTCGCGGTTCGACTCCGCGGCTCCTCAAAATTCCGCCAACTGAATATGCCCGGTGTAGCTCAATAGGCAGAGCGCGAAACATGTGGACTGATAAGTCCGCTGACAGCAATTTTCTTTTAGATTTGTAATCTCGATGCTGTCGGTTCGAATCCGGCCTCCGGGCACCTTCTTCTAAGTCACCGAGAAGTAAAAGAGAAAAAGGCGACTGAGCCGTGGGTTGACAGCCTACGCAGTTCTGAATCATCAGTTCTTTCGTCTGACAGCTCGGAAAAGACGAGCAACAACGAGGTGTGGCTCAGCTTGGTAGAGCGCTTGCTTTGGGAGCAAGATGCCGCAGGTTCAAATCCTGTCACCTCGACCAATCCTCACCGTGCAGAGGAAATTTTATGTCCGTGAGCAAACTCCACTCACACACACCGCTTGGCACGGCAAGCGAACCTCCCGTGACTCGTCACCGCGGGAGATCTGCAGGTATCTTATAACGGTTAATAGGTCGGATTTCCAATCCGAAGATGTGGGTTCGACTCCCATTACCTGCTCCATATGTTGCCGTGGCGGAACTGGCATACGCGAGTGTCTCAAACACGCTTTTCTCTGGGTTCGATCCCCAGCGGCAACACCAAATGCGATTGTGGCGGAATTGGCAGACGTAGCGGATTTAAGTTCCGCTGGGAGATTCCCGTGAGAGTTCGAGCCTCTCCAGTCGCACCATCAATATACGGCGGTAGCAAAGCGGTAATGCGTCATCCATTAAAAATGCGAACTGACAAGTTCGCTGACAGCAATCTTAACAGTAAAAAGATATGCCATGATGATAATCGCTGGTTCGACTCCAGCCCGCCGTTCCACAGGGACACTCACAGCAAACTTACAGGCTTTGACTTTTAATCAAAATACCTTTGTGTCCCGTATCCCTCCAAAGGGCGCTCACAGCAACTTTCCAAGAACTTAACTGATAATTAAGAATTCTAAAGCGCCCTGTGGAATCAAAACAAGGAGGAAAAGAAAATGGATTTTACAACCGCAATGGCTAACACGCTGAACGAGAACTACAACGTCAGCGTCACTGAGAACGGCGCTGTAGGTTACAGAACAACCGGCAAAGCGCTGCTCGACCTGAATTTCTCCGTAGCCTCGCTCCGCAGCGCAAGCGAAGCCGAGATTGCGAGCAAGTTCGTCAAAGCGTTCTTTGAGGACAAGATGGCTGCGATGAAGTGGCTGTTCTTCGCCCGAGATGTTCGCGGCGGACTTGGTGAGCGTCGCCTGTTCCGCACCGTAATGAAGTATCTGGCGGACAATCTGCCGGAGTACGTTCGCCCAGTAATCGAGTTGGTTGCAGAATATGGCCGCTACGATGACCTGCTGTGCTTGTTGGATACAGAACTGGATGTAAAAGTTTTGGATTACATCTATTTTCAGTTCAATTATGACATCCATCGTTATGAAGAGGGTAATCCGATCTCACTGCTGGCAAAATGGCTTCCGTCTCCATGCGCTTCTTCTTACAATTCCCGTCGATATGCAAAGATTATTTGTAATCGACTGAACTTCACTCAGAAGTATTACCGCCAGACTCTTTCTAAACTGCGCGGTTATCTCGATGTAGTCGAAAAGAAGATGTCCGCCAAACAGTGGGACGAGATCAAGTATGAAGCAGTTCCGTCCCGCGCAAATCTCATCTATAATAAGGCGTTTCTGAGAAACGATGAGGAGCGCCGCCGTGCTTATCTGGAAAGCCTCGCTAAGGGTGAAACAAAGATTAACGCAGGCACGCTCTTCCCGCACGAGATTGTCCATAAGTACGGCAACTCTGGATGGAATGCAATCACCGAGTATAACGAAACGCTCGAGCAGCTTTGGAAGGCTCTGCCTGATACGGTAAACGGTAACGGGAACACCATTGTCGTAGCGGACGGCAGCGGCAGTATGAAATGCAACGTAGATCCGCACAGCAGCGTAACTGCACTAGACGTAGCAAATGCACTTGCGATTTACTTCGCGGAGCATTTCTCCGGCCAGTTCAAGGACAAGTACATCACGTTTTCCACTCGTCCTCGGCTGGTTGATTTCTCCAAAGCAAAGAACCTGCGTGAGAAGCTGTTAATCGCTAAGCAGCATAACGAGATGGGAAATACCAACATTGAAGCTGTTTTTAACCTGATTTTGACCACAGCGGTCAACAATCGAATGAAGCAGGAAGATATGCCACAGAATATTCTCATCATCTCCGATATGGAGTTCGACTCCTGTGCAACTTGCGACAGTCTAACGGGTTACTGGAGCCGAAAGCGGCCGGATTCCCGTCTGTTTAACGTGATTCGTCAGAAATATGAAGCAGCCGGTTATAAATTGCCGCGCCTTGTGTTCTGGAATGTCAACAGTCGCACCGGCACCATTCCGGTTAAGGAAAACGATCTCGGTGTTGCTCTGGTCAGCGGCTTCAGTCAGAATGTAGCTTCTATGGTGATGAGCGGTAAGCTCGACCCGTATGAATGCCTGATGGAAACGCTCAACAGCGAGCGTTACAAGCCAATCGAGGAAGCGTTGGAGCGCGTCGTATGATGCTGTCAATTCTGTATTTGTTAATTGGTATCGTCGTAAGCGGAGCAAACTACATTGTCACAGCTGCTGAAGTTCCAAACTATGACTTCGAGTCTGGAATCTGTGCCTTCGCATCTATTATGTTTGGTGTTTTCTGGCCATTTACTATCGGTGTTGTTGCCGCAAAGTGGGTACGCCATACATTCTTCCAGCAGAAGCTGAAATTATAAGGTTTGCGGTTAACCTTAAACCGCACTTTTACGGGTGAGTGGTGAACAGGTAACACAGTGGCAAGCGCCTCAAAAAGCAGGTTCGAATCCTGCCTCACCTGAATCGCGCCGCAGGTTAAAAAGGCTTGCAAGCATCTGCGGTGAACAGTCTGTGCCTGCGGGATGTCCTCGGACTATCACTAAAAATAAAAAGACGTCCCGCTACATGGGGCAGTAAGCCTAAAGGTAAGGCAGTAGTCTTGAAAACTACCAGTAGCCCGCAAGGGTGTGAGATTTCGAAATTCTCCTGCTCCGCCATCGTGTTGGTGCAACGCACGCCGCACCGGCACAAATGTACTTAGAGCGGTGTTCTCTCACGTCACGTCCGTTAAGCGTGACAACTATATCTCCTTCCATGTACGGCGAGCGCAATCCGCGGCACGATGCTCGGCCGGTTCGATTCCGGCGAGGGAGAATCGGCTGACCTTTCCTGTCGATTCAGAAAAGAGGAGTGGCACAACCTTGCCGGTGTTTTGGTTAAACCGTGGTTAGGGCGACAAGCCCAAATAATCCTCTGTGCTGTTCGCACAAGACATCACCTTAAGCGTTCAAGGAGATGGAGAAGAGCAAAGCATTAAAGTGTCTAAGATTGAAAACGGGAGCGTTTATAGGGAACGGGAGTTGAACGCCTTCTGTTCCCGAGTTACTGGTTGCAAAGTGTCGGGCACGCCAGCAAAATGAGCATCGTCTGCAAGCGATACCCCTCGCAAACAGGTGATGAGACGACCGCACACGGCGGATTCCGCGCTCGATCAGAAAACGGCCGCACAGCGGTGTGATTGGTTGAGAACAATCCCGCAAATTGGGGGAGAGTTTAGATGTCCGAGGGTTTGCTCAGATCTTCGGATGTCAAACTCGCATTCTAAAATTGAATGGAGGTGATCTAAGTGGGTGTAAAGCAGAACGTAAAGCACTTCTTTAGAGGGCTGTACGAGGCAAACCTCGCGGCTCAAAAGGAAGTTCGCGGCTTTGGTCATTTCGACATTCGATAAACACCGCCCGCGTTTTGCGGGCAAATATGCTGGCATGGCGCAATTGGTAGCGCATCTGAGTTGTAATCAGATGGTTTTCTCGGTTCGATTCCGAGTGCCAGCTCCATAATAAAACCATTGTTTAAGGAGTGGTACAAATGCTGAATCCTTGGTCGTTAGATGAGGCCATTGAATATTGGCGCAAAAGAACAAAAAATTCTAAAGAAAACAGTTCTTATCAGTCAGCCAGTTTAAGCGAGCAGCATGTAAATTGGCTCGAGGAATTAAAAGAACTTCGTGCTGAAGCGCAGAAAAGCAAAGATACCCGGCCGCTTACCCCGTACGAACTGATTGGTATGGACGGTCAAGAAGTCTGGGTGGTTCTAAAAGAAACTCCTGATTATCCAAAAGAGATTGTCCCATGCTTTGTCGATTCCATTAACATGAATATGCTTGGAAACCGAAGAGAATATGTGGATTATATGTTGAGTTTCGCTCCTCAATCAGGCCGGTACTGGAATGAGTGGGTAGCTTACCGTAACAAGCCGGAGAATTGTGATGATAAAGAAGATCATTAACTGGTTCAAAACTCCATGCAAAAAAGATTCTGAAATTCAAGCGTTCCTTCGATATGCTGACAAGGTTCAGCGACAAAAAGACGAAGAAGAACGAAAAAGACTCGAAGAAAATAACGAGTGCCTGCTTTTCGACGATATAGGCGATTGGAGGAAGGCTGATGATATAAGTGCATGGAAAGAGATCTGGATCGAAGATCTAAGATATCCGTTGTCATCTGGCTATCAGGTCATTGAACGAAGGGGATCCTCTATAGTCTATTACCATAAAGCTGTTAACGCGGATCATGTAGCAGTAATGGAACTCATGACCCGAGAAGCATCCACTTATGGGTTTGACTGGGTAGCGTACAGGAGAAAACCCAATTGGTATCCACCGGAGGATCGAGAAGAGTGAAAATTATAAAGCACGGGTTTTACGCTTCTAAACAGATGACATGTAAACTCTGCGGCTGCGTATTTGAATTTGAAAAAGAAGATTTGGATTGTTGTGGCCGCCTGTATTGTCCTGAATGCGGCCAAGGTGATGGACTTTCAATCGTAAATCTACTCTATATACGGTAAGGAGAAACTAAAATGCGTTGTAAATTAGAAGAGTATGTTAATGTGATTCAGTGGACTGGTCACAACAAAGATGAGATTATACAGTTTTGTGGCGAGCAACAGGCAGATGTATTCTGGAATTCTTTTTCAGATGAATATGGACTAAATCTCAACACTGCGAACGGCCCTTTGATGGTGAGCATAGAAGATTATGTTGTTAAGTTTGTGAACGGGAGTGTTTGGGCAATGAATAAGTTTGATTTCGAAAAAGAACAGCGAAAAATTAAAACGGAACCCAAAAATGGGGACAACTTCAATGAGAACACTCAGCAAAACGAAACGATTCCCATCGCGCCTTGCTGGCAGGAACGTATGCAGGCTGAATACCACGACCTCAAGACTCGCTACGAGAAGCTGCACCGCATGGTAACGAAATACGAGGCCGGAACGCTTGACTTCACTCCCAACTGTTCTCTTGACCTGCTCCGCCAGCAGAAGCGCCACATGGGCGAATACCTGCACGACCTTGAAATCCGCGCTGAAGTCGAAGGAGTGGAGCTGTGAAAGTGATCACTCACGGAAAATTCGGCGCACGAAGACATAGATGCGTCGGGTGCGAATGTGTGTTCGAGTACACGACGGACGATATCCATCACGCGGGCACAGACGATTACGAGGGCACAGACGACGGCCGGAGATTATTCGTTCTGTGCCCTGAGTGTGGCAGACCAGTAGCAGCTATGTGGAGGAAAAGATAAACATGTGGGACGATAACTGGGACGACAGTGACTACTGCTACGAGTGCAGCGGTTACGGCAACGATGTTTACGAGGACGAAAACGGTGAGCTTCAATTTCGCTGCGGCGACTGCCCGTTCAATCCGTTATACGATCCCGAGGAAGATTGGTAATGTACGACAGCTTCATCGATATTTGGGAGGGAAATCCTATGTGGGGACAACACATCGAAGACTGGAAAACATCAGAAGAACAGAACGACGATTCATCCAACCGCTGGATTGTCGAGCTGGCGGATAACGGCTGGATGGATCACATCTGTCCTCGATGCCATTACAAGCGCAATCTGGACAACCATGTAATCAACACATATAGATATTGCCCGTACTGCGGCACACGACTCTATGGAGGAGGAAACGACGATGGGTCTCGACGTTACGATTAAGGCAATACAAGAGTTTCGTTGTCCAGACTGCGGTAAGCTCGTAACGACAAAGGATGTCAATGAGGTCAGTGTCGGAGGGCTTGACTGGCGCGACTTCTTAAAGTCAATCGACTATTACGCTGAGGGCGGCGATAGCGATTGGTACGGCAAAGACATGGTACTTACCGACGAACAGGCTCGTGCGCTTGCCGAGTATTCCGTCAAGAAGGTTTACTGGCCGAACAACGAGATTGAAAAGCTCGTAGCAGTCGCTCTACTGAGAGGACATAAGGTGGCAATCAATGCAGACTGGTAACAAAAAGATGTGCGATCTCAAGACTGGCGATGTTTTTGTGCGAGACGGCTTCACTTATGTAGCAATCGCCGACCCATACTACGGAACAGTCTGGGTGACAAAGCCGGAATTCGTAAACGAAAATGGAGTATACAGCTGCACATCGGCTGATTTGCTGCAATACAAGCCAGACGATGAGGCAGAAGTCATCGGCCAAGATGAGCGCCCTCTGAAGATGTTCCGGCGAAAATACACTTATTCTAACGAAAAGGAGTAACCTAAATGCGACTTTACTGGCTCTTACTTATTATTCCGTTCTTTGTTCTGTCTGTCATAGACGTAAAGAAGACATGTAAGAAGATCAAAGAAACCCGCAGGAACCCGGCAATTCGTGATGACGCACTGAATCTCGGACTCTCCGTGTATGCGCTGATTGTCTGCACGGTGCTGATGATCCTGATGATGCTCGGGGTGGTCGGATGATCTTCTGGGTCTCGCTCTTCGTTATAACTGTGACAATGGGTTGGCTTATTGTTAATGCGTCAACAGAAGAAGAAGAACTAGTCGCAGCAGTTCTCGGAATCATAGCAATGATTATGATGCTTGTGTACTTTGCGCGGTAAGGAGATTTTATGACAGCAGGAATTATTGCACTCTTATTCGGTGTGGCCGGGTTTATCCTAAACACGTCCTCTGGCCGAGTAAAAGGTGACCGAATTCTACGATGGCAGCTTAGAAGCGCCGCAGAATCGTGCTTTATCTTCTCGGTTCTGTTCTGGATGGCATTCGGATTCCATTTAATTTGTACGATGGGAGGTGCGTAACGTGAAAAAATATGTAAATACGGCAATGATTACTTCTGGTTCCGCGGACGATTTTAACAAAGGCTTAGCGAGTACGATTGAGGATTTTCAGAATCATGGCTGCGAAGTTGAGGTTCAGTATCAAACTGTGTTCAGAAAGTCTTCAGAACATTTTTTATACACCGCGTTGGTTCTCGCATATCGAATGGAGTGATTGTTATGTTTTTGAGATGGTATCGCAGAAAAATCGCAGAAGCAGTTGAAGCAAGAATGTCATATATGGCAACTTGCCTGAATGAGCGTGACATCATTTTGAACATTATCGCCCCAAAAGATTACAAACGAAAGGGTATACCACATTGTAGCACAGATTGCCACAACAAATCATGTTATTCCTATCGTGCCAATAAGAAAGGCTGATTTTATGAAAAATGCAATCTATAAGTCCCTCCCGGATATAGATGGTGTCACCTTCAATACAGAGTTTCCGACATACATCTTAGCTTTCTGTCCAGACTCAGACAGTTGGTTTGCTACCAATCAGAGATTCTTTTATTATGAATACCCTATGGACTTTCCAAACGAACGAGCTGCGATTGAATATTTCAGGAGACATCCAGATTTGTTTTTGAAACTTGAAGAAAGCATGGAAGTTAATCGACCATCATTCTTCGATGGTGGGGTGTGGCTGGATAATACAAGAGAACTTGTAACAGCAAAAGGGTGTTCAAAGTGACAGTTCCCGCGGGGGTGTTCCTAAATGTAAAATTACAATAGAAGGAACTGTCCAGTCAGGCGTAGAGCTCTCCTTTACAAAATCCGTATCGCCCGAGAGGGTCGCTACGGCTGACGATATGATCAGCGAATTACAACAATTCATTATCGGAAAGCAAATCTGAGCGCGAAAGGAACTGAATCAGATGGCAAATAATAATTATTGGATAGGCAAAGAAGCACGAGCTAAAAAGGCTGCCGAATGGACAACTAAGAATACGAGAGAACACAGCGAGGAAATAAGACGAAGCGTTGCCAACGCTGTGATTTACGACGATGAAGATGGACGCAAGCGCGTTTTCATGCCGGGCGCACCCACCTCTGCGCCGGTTCTTCGCTTGCTCGCAGAAGACTCTGTTACGGCCCTCTGTAATTGCAAAGCAAAGCATCCCTCACAAAAGGTCGCCGTGCTCAATTTCGCGTCCTACAAGAACCCCGGCGGCATGTTCCTAAAGGGCAGCCGTGCACAGGAAGAGTGCCTGTGCCACGAGTCGTTCTTGTATAATGTGTTGCGTGAGTTTGAGGAAGAGTATTATAGTCAGAATCGAAAAACGCTGCGCCGAGCAATGTACACCAATCGCGCCATTTATGCCCCTGATGTACACTTTTACCACAACGGGGGAGATGTGACCTGCGACGTCATTACATGTGCAGCTCCCAATTTTTCTGCAGGTGCCAAATACGCGAACGTAGATCCCGCAACTAACAGCAAAGCCTTATTTTCTCGTATTCGCTTTGTTTTGGACGTTGCCGCAGTGCAGAAAGTAGATACGTTGGTTCTTGGCGCGTTCGGCTGCGGTGTATTTGGACAGAACCCAACGGAGGTAGCTGAGATCATGCGAGACCTTGCAGAAAAATATCCCTTTGCTGAAGTCATATTCGCAATACCTGACCCAAACCATGAGAACTATGTTTCGTTTGCTAAGGTTTTCGATAATCACTAATTTTCGGATTACTAGAAGGAGGATTTTATATGGACTTTTCTGAGCGATTCCCTGACATGAAAGTCGGAGAAGCAAAGCACGCACTTCTCAAGCATCAGATCAGCTTGCCATGCTGTATCTGTGGGAAGAAAACTCAATTCTCCGATCTCCGTTTTGGGCGAAGACTTTGCAGTTCAGAATGCTTTGATTACTTTTATGAGGATGTGTACGGATGAAGAAGATTTTTATTACTGCTACGGTTGTTTGCTTATCCTTGGTGACATTAACTGGCTGTTCGGTTACGGTGCGAGAGTCATCTGAAGATCCCGATGCCATCTCGACTATTGGACTTAGATCAAGCCAAGGAAGCGGATTGTTTTGTGACGTTTGCGGTAAAGAGTTGAGTAACCGAGAATGCGGCGAAGACTATCAGATTACGTTTTTCAGAGGGCGTCTCGTAGAGGAGACCTACAACTTAGTATGTCCTGATTGCGCAGACAACATTGAAGCGTACATTGAACAATTAAAGAACAGAGATGAGAAATGAGGTTTTATGAAGATCAGAGGATTCACCAGTTCGGATTCCCCGAACTTAGAAAAAGATATGAAACAGGCATTGCTGTATCATTCTATCGTAAAGGTCGAAGAGGTAGACGGTCAGACCGGTCGGCTTATTTTAGACGATGGTACGCGACTGATCGTAATCGGGAACGAGGGCTGTGGCGGCTGTGGCAATGGGTGGTTCTACTTAACCAAGCTCAACACTTGTGAAAATATGATTACGGATGTTAAGTGTTCCGATGATTTTGATGATGGGGATGAAGTGTTCTCGCTGTTCGTTTATTCTGTGAACCAGCCAGCAACCGAAGTTCTTCGTTACGAAGGTTATGACAACGGATGTTACGGAACAGGTTATCGTGTTTATGTCGA
>OGIN01001455.1_pt1 | contig 12129 bp, 20 predicted proteins | sample 1571851 | NCBI WGS metagenome assembly OGIN01 (sample SAMEA2582123, study PRJEB24529) | metagenome | biome: Human gut stool | place: China | collected 2011 | reverse complement strand
TACTTTTTGACAACGTCGCTCACGTTTTCGCATACTTGACCCGCCGCTACGTTTAACTCTATAGTTGTGTCCCCTTGCTTAATGCTTTTAACCTTTGACTCGTCTATTTCGACGTCCTCTTCCGGAGGTGTAGGGTTTAGCATATCGTAAGTATCGGATACAATGTCAGCCAAGGTATATCTAAGATCATAAGGCAGGTTCCTAAGTCTGCAATAACGACTAACTACAATCGCCACGCGTTCGATTGACTCGTTAAGATCTTCCGGTTTCAAATTTTCTTTGCCCGGTTTTTTTATCACGATGTCGATTATAGAGTCTTTTAACTCTTTAGTTACCACCTTGTGCCTCCAATGCCTCTACCACCAAGTTCACAAGATCTTCATGTTTAGTGTTGGCATATTTAGGGATACCTAGCTCTTTTGCTTTTTGTTTAAGGTCATTGTAAGGCAACAAGCCTACACGAGCCGCCAAAGGCATAGCTGCGTTATCGTCTATGTTCACTGGCGCGTCGTCCTCATCTGAAAAGTCGTCAAGATCCTGCGGATCCTGTTTAGTGTCCGGAAGAGTTGGCGCCTCTAACTCTGCCATAGTGGCTTTATCGTTGATTACCGTTGGCTCTGCGGACTGTTTAGCCTCTTCGGGTAAATACCCTTGCTCCTTATAAAGAGCGTCGTAGGCGCGTACTGAGGCAAAGATACGGCGTCCATTTTTTACATAGATTGGCATTGTGTCGTCCTCCTGTTATTTTACGCTGATAACAGCTTTACCTGCGCGCACTGCTTGGCCTGTAGCGTCGATTTCCGCAACGATGATAACCTCTCCGGACTCTGCTTCAATTTCTGCTTTTCCGTCCCATGCTTTCCAGCCGTCTGTTCCGTCGGCTAATTCTTCATGGTACTTAGGCATTGTCAAGGAGTCCCCGATAAGGTACAACAAAGTATTTCCAGTAGTGGCCTCTGCACCTACGATAACGGTTTTGCCTGCTACAGATACGCTAGGATAAGACGCAATAGACATAATTCCTAATTGCCCTGGAGTCGTGTCTTTCGTTGCCAAAATAGCAAACGCCTTTTCATTTACAGGTAAAAACGCGAAGCGTGCTGTAACTTTAAGGGCGATCATGTCCTGCTCTGCTAAGCTCAAAGGCTTTCCGTCAGTCCATAAGGTATCTTGTAAGGTTGCCTCTTTTAGCACCTCATACTCTAAGCCTTGGTAAACACCTACCAATGACTTAGACCAGTCTCCGGCAAATAACTGAGCCTTTTCACGGTCAAATGACGCTTTACCTTTAGCAAACGTAATAGGTACGTTGTAAAACTCCCTAGTGTTTGTACCGTCAACGTATAACTGATTTCCGTCTCCATCACGTAGTTTACGCAAACGGTTTTTAATTCCGGTATGCGCAATGAAGCCCGTTACGTCCATACCCTCGTCCTCGACCAAGGCCATAACGTCGGATACGTCTAAATCTAGTGCGCCATTGGTCCCGTCAACGATATACATACCGTTCTTGACTGCGTTATCATAGAGATTAAACTGGAAAGGCGAGTCGATACCGAATAGCCCTGCCATATCTACTTTTTGCTGAATAGCGTCGGCGATAGGTTCTTTCATTTCCTCAAATACGTTGATGATTGTGTCATTCAATTTTTCTTTGGTACATGGGATAATTACCCCGATTTTGTGTGCTTCCATTTTAGCGGTCAAAAAAGACGCTACGGAAGTCTTGATACGTTTACCCTCTCCTACCCAGTAGGCACTTGGTGTATTAGCCCAAAAGGTAAACTCTTTTGTAGGAGCCGTCATAGGCTCTAGTTTTGATTGTGGGATCAATGCGGACCCCTTAGCCACAAAGCCCATGATACCGGTAGCCTTTTCGGTAGGTACGAAGCCCTGTAACTGATCTTTTAATACTACTTGCTGTGGCATTTCTTATTTCTCCTTTCCTATTGATGAACAGAATAAGCGGCCATGGCTGCGTAAATATCGGCAGGCGTTTTACTGTCGCCTGGTTTTCCGCCTGGAGGTGTATAGCTATAAGGCTCGCTACCTCCGCCGTTATCGCCCTCTTCTGTGCTCGGATCTTCTTCTTTAAACTGATCCTTATAACTTTCTTTTAAAGACTTAATGGCGTCTTTGTGCCCTGTGATCTTACCGTCTTTAAGTTCGATTTTTTCTAAATCAACACTAGAGATAAGTAAGTCGGGGTGGATAGCGCCCTCTTTTTTAAGCGCCTCCATGACCTGCTGCTTTTTCTCTACAGTTACTACGTCTTTATCGTACTTCTCCTGTAGCGCCTTGTTCGCGTCTTTGTACTTCTGTACTTCCGCTTGCAGGTCCTCGTCAGACGTATTAGACTTTTTAAGGGTTTCGATTGTCGCATTTGCCCCTTTAAGTTGTTCGTCTAACAATTCCTTTTGCCCTTTCAGTTTTTGATAACGCTTGTCGATGTCCTCCTCGCTAGACAAGTACAGTTTGGCGCCAGACATAGCCTTTACGATTTTTTCGATCTGTGCGTCCTCCAAGCCTTGGGCTTTTAAAAATGCTCTGTATTGCTCTTGTAAATCCATAGTATTCTTCTCCTCTCTTTCTACGCTTTTATACGTGTTTCGCTTCACACCGAATAGAGTTCTAGCCGTTGTTTTACGTCCACCTGCTAGCGACGGACAATATAAAAAGCGCACCGAGCAAGTGCGCTATTTATCAAATTTATTAAGTTTTTCTAGTTCTGGGTCTATGTACTTCTTTTTCCACTCGTCATAGTTTTTTTCATACAGATCGTAGTAGTCGTCTGTATTATCGTCGAAGCGCGTAGCCGCTTTAGTCGTACAACGACAACAAGTGTGCATAGGAGGGTAGTTCACTCCCTGCCTAGCCTTGTCGATACTTATAGGCTTTTTGGTTACTTCTCTACAAACACTACAGACCTTTCCGTCTTTAGCAGTCATAAAGTAGTATTCTTCTGTATTTGTTTCTTTGTAGGCGTTAAGCTGCGCCTGTTCTACGATGTTCGTAGCCTCAGTTCTTATTAGGCTTTCTGCACGCCACGCTAAGCCACCTCTGCCTAAGTGTTTTTCCTTGCCGAAACCAAAGGCTCTAAACTCACGGGCTATAACGTCTGGGTGCTTCCCCTGTATTAGCCCCTGTATAAGTTTTTCCTCTAATTTTTTCGAGAAGTCTCCGGATAAGTCCCATACTTTGCTACTGTAGTTCTTACCACTCCAAGGAGTGTCTAATATTTCACGTATAGCTTTCTCATTAAAGGCTGGTACTATCTGTTTTCTTGTAGGTGGTGCGCCCTTTATCGACTCATATAAGGCATTCATATAACCTACAGTATAAAGCGTAGAGATTGAGTCCCTCACGCTGGTATTAAGCAGTTCCTCTAAGTCGGAGGCATGACGCTTTATATTTGCCTTGAAAGCCTCTATACGTTGCACTCGGGCTCTTACACTCAAAGAGTGCAGCTCTTTTTTATACTTCTTAACATAATCAGAGTCGTGGTACTTATCAATGTAGTATTGCAGATCGCGCTGAAACTCCTTGCGTTCACTATCAGTAAGATACTGTAAGGCGTCCCAGTAATCCATTTTATTATCTACAGCGTACTTCATATAAATTCTGTGGATCTCGTGATCTAATGCCTCCACTGCTTCGGCTATTGCTTGCCTTACCCTTTCCACTTCGACGTCTGTAACCTCGTCGATCTTATCCTGTTTCTGCTTTTCTCGATCCGCCCAATACTCCTCACTTGTCATGGACTACTCCTCCTGTGTCTCTTTCTTTTCATAAGATCCAGGCTTAAAGTCTTTACTATAGTCGTCCTCTTCTGCGTGCTCAGCCTCCCATAGCTTGCGACACTTTTCTATGTCGTCCACGAATGGGTGGTTCGCCCATATGAGCTCCGTCGGAATAACGCCTACAGAGTCTTTACAGATCTGTGCGGTTTCTTGGTCGTTACTGATACGATTACGTGTAAAGGTAATGGATATAGGCTCTTTAATAGCAACGCCTTTATATTCGCATATAGCGCGGATCAGTTCCTTAAAGCCCGCTGTAAACTCTACTTCTTTGTCTCCTACTTTTAAGTCTAAATCACGATAGAAAAACTTTAGAGTTTGTCCGGAAGCATTACCTACACTCGTTACATCACGTGATAAGGCTTGCCCCGCGGTGTATATCTGCTTTTTAAGGTAGTCTAATAGACTGTTACGAGCTTCTACTGGTATATCAATAGTAAGAGTCCTTAGATCTCCGTTAGATCCGTCGATACCGTCATTTCCCACTGATACAGTCTTAAAGCGTTTCAGATCTTTTCTAAACTCATCGAGATCCTCGCCCCCATAGTTTTCCAGTATGTAGATAACTTGCTGTATATCCATTACGTCGTTGACGTAGCCACTTACGACTATGTCGTAGGCGTCTATTAAGCCTTGATATTTTGCAAGGTTACCTTGATGTCGATTATTATTAGGGAACATAATAAACGGTATTTTACCGTGTTTGTGATATATTGTTCCGTCGTCTTTCGCGCCTCCAAGAGTGAAACTGTCTCTATCTCCTGGGACAATGAAATACTCGCATGATGTATCGTCCCATACCTCTATACGTAGGTAGTGCTTTTTAGCGTTCCCCTCCGTCCTTATTATAGGGTAATATCGTATAAGCCTCTCCACCTGTTCTTTTAAGCTGTCAGCCATAATAGGTATGACTTGGTCACTTGGCACAATGGCATACTCTATCGCCTTTTTGTTGACGTCTACCCAATAGTGCAGCCAGGCACAACCGCTATTACAAGCCTCAATATCCAGTTTACGGCTAGTTTTAAGAAAATCATCGCCAAGGGCTTTTACAATATCGGCATTTCCCGTTTCGGATCCTATGTCTATGATTGGCGCATAACTGAGCAGATAGTCTACCTCCTCGTCTGTTATGAGCTGGTGGAAGTTATGCGCGATACGGTTATCCGCCTTACGCAAAAGATCCTTGACGTCCTGTAAGACTCCACGCCTTAGGATAGGATTGTCTATATAGTAGTATTCGCGCGCTATAGCTATATCTTTGCGTCTATGTTGATCGTCAATAATTCGCTGTAGTACGTCCTTTTTTTCGTCTAATGATAATGACATGACCTTGCCTCCTATTCTTTTCCGCTTTTTAACACCTTAGTGCCTGTTACCTTGTAAGTCTCAACACAACCGGTTATACAATCTGGTACGTCGTCGTGTTCGTTGTCTCCGTCGCGCTGATATTTATATAACTGCTTTTCAAATTCGGGCCAGCGTTCCCGCCAGTTATACGGCATGATAACCTTATCCATGACCGTAGTAGCCTCGGAAATGATACGAGCCTTTTTGTTTTTTGACTGATGAAACCACCTAATGGCTACCCTCTTGTTAGGGTATAGCTTTTTAATCAAGGCGCGGACATTACGCGCAAACCCTTTACCACCGTTATTAGACTCGATGATAGCAAGGTTCACGTTATTGCGCGCCAGCATTGCCGCATTAGGTCGTTCTGTGTGCTCGTTGTTCTCTTGCGATAGATACACGTCGAGGACATACAAACAATCGAGGTAAACACCATAGACGATAGTAACGAGATAATCGTTACCCTCGTCGGCGGTGTCTGTGTAACTGCGTATATAATCAAAAAACGGAGGCAAAGACTTATAAGTCTTAAATTCTCCGTATAATCGTCCTTTAAGGTCAATAGGTTGCTGGTTGTAGTTCGCCTGTACGATGTCCTCGCCCATGGTGGCTTTTTTCTTTTCAAAGTCTGCACGGCTCAGCACCTCGTCGCATAGCATGGACCCGTCGGGTTGCTCTGCGGTAAAGGTAAGCTGGCGCACTTTATAGCCCGCCTTAGGCAATTCTTCTAGTGCACGTCCTGCCATATCGTCCGTAGCCCAGCGCGTCATTATTATAATGATTTTTGCGCCAGTCTCCAATCGTGAAAGCATGGTGTCAGTAAACCAGTCCCATATCTCTTGTTTACGCCCTTCATGATGTGCCTCATAGGCGTTTTTTATGGTGTCGTCAAGTATAAGCAAGTCAGCACCAAAACCAGTAGCCGTACCGTCTGGGGCTGTGGCTAAGTAAGAGTTATATCCTCCCTCAACGCTCCACATATCCTTAGCGCCGTCTCCGTACTTTATGCGGACGTCCGGGAAAATGTCGGAGAATATGATCTTATCCTCGTCGGCTTTTGTCTCGTCGATGTTGTTACGGACGTTCTTACTAAATGATGTGGATAGCGTCTTATTGTATGACCCTGTCATGACCTTTTTAGTGCGATCGTTGCCTAGCACCCATTCAACGAGTTTACCAGCTGTACGACTTTTCCCGTGTCTTGGTGGTTCACATACGATAAGTACGTCGTCGTCAGATCGTAAAAAAGCCTGCATTTCGTCGCAGGTCTTTTTTAGGTATGCTCTATCTGGTTTATAAAAATCTCCGGCCGTTACTTGGCAGTAACTAAAGAAGCCCTGCCTTGCTGCGAGGATCTTAGCCCTTTGGCGGATCCTCTCTCTTGCCTCAAGCATTTAGTCAAGCCCGGCAATCTTTCTAAGCTCTTCTTGACTTAATTCGGCCAGTTTCTCGTCAAGTGGGCTAGTGGCTATCACAGCGTCCACCTTATCGGTCGGCTTTTCTCCTACGGTGTCTCTTACCCAAGCCGCCGCCTTTACGTCTCCGGCAGCTGCACTCTGTATCATAGATATAGCAATAAGCGTTTGATTATCGCAGTCGTCCTCGTCAACGCCTAAGGCTAGCAGTGTTTCCTTTTGATCGGAGAGTCCAGGAGGTAGGTGTAGCAATAGCTCTAGTGTTTCTTTGAATTTCTTACGTTGCCTACGCACCTCTCCGCTCTTCTGTCCGCCTTTTTTTCCACGTTCTCGGGCTTCCTCTGTCGACGTTACCGGTCGTAAATTGGCAATGCTTTTTTCATTCACACTCATGCTACACCTCCTCTCTGGTAAAAAGAAAAAGAGGCCGTCAAGACCTCTTTACCTACTCATTCCATGTTATCAGTATAGCACTAAAAGCATGGGATTGAAAGACATTTTTTAAAATTTCTCTAAAATCGTAGAGATTGCCTGCTCCACAATGCGGTACAGAGCCTTGACGTTTCGTAGCCCTAAGGTCTCTGCGTGCTGTTCTGCGTTGCTGCAATTACCTACAATCACATAGGCATATACCGCTCTGTGCTGATCCTCGTCTAAGATCTCCAGCCAGTCGTCAACAAGATTAACATGGTAAGCGATTACCGCTAACTCTTTTTTTAACTCGTCCTGCTCCGCTATGGCCTGTATGATCCAGCTGTCTTTTGCGGACACGGTGCTACCTCCACCTCCGGATCCCATAGCTACGGCAGGTATGGCGCCATTAAGTTTATGATCGAGACGGGCTATCTTATCGTCTAGCCAGTCTTTCTTATGGCTATAATAGAGATAGTCCTGTAATTCATGCTTTACGTGTTGTCTCTTAAAATCTTGTGCCACTTCGGCACTTATACTTACTGCGTTCATTCTCTTCCTCCTCTATTCTTTGCTTGTAAACGCACTCTCTGCATATGGTTCTCATTGCCATATATCTTACTACTTCCGGCTCTGTACCTTGCGAATAATGATAAGTGCAACATCTATCAGTGATAGGACAATGGAAACGTGCCTGGCATACTTCACTATTACGTATAGTGTCTGGAAGCCCAGTACTTATAGGACTGGTTAGAGGCTTATTTACGATCATTGCCTTTTCCGATACTGCCAACTGGCAAGGGTACATACACTTATCAGTCATAATGTGCCACCATGCTTATAGTCTCCATTTCCCCCAATTCTATTTTTATATCTCGCTTTGTCCCTGGCGAGACTCTTTGACAGTTTCTAAAAGACTCACTCACATCGTCCCTAAGGCGCATAAGTTTAACAGCTGTCTTGTCCTCCGGCACGATTACAAAGGCATAGGCACCTAACTGTTTGATCTTATCGCATATCTTATCGTAAGCCCGCTTTGCCTCTTCCTGTACGAGATATTCGCCCAGTATATCGCCCGTAGGCAGGGCACGCAGTCTATAGCCGCTGTGCCTATATCCTCCAGGTTTTACGTGCGTAAAAGCTATGAGTTGTAATCTGCTGATTTCCTCAACGGTCTTAGAGCCGTCTTGGGTAACTATGCCGGATATTTTCATGAGTAGCACCCTCTACTTTTCCTCTGCTTCTCATAGATTACCATATCCACCTCGCGGGCTGATAGCCAAGACATAGGGAAGTATGCGCCGTCCTGTGGATACATGAAACACGCTTTCATTTCTTCGTCGCTTAGTCTAAGAGCGCAGTTCTTTACAGTCAGTTCTCGCAGGTGGTCTACTTCCATTTCCAGTTTATCCCGCAGATCCGCATAGTATGGAGAGTCTCGTTTATTGAGATACTCTCCAAACAAAGGACCCACCCATAGCCTAGACAGGACTCTTATACGGCTTGGAGACTCTGCATACTGTAGGCCAGTGTCGAGGTCTATAAGCCTCCACAGGTTAGTATCCTCATCGAAATAGACGCCAAAGCCGCAATGCCTATAGGTAAACGTCTCGCCTTTAACGACCTCCAGTATAGGCTCTCTGCCCGTTTTTATATCGTAGTGTGTCTTGCACACCCAAAAGTAATCATTTAGCATATGTCGCTCCTTTCAGTTTTTCAAACTCTTCTACCATAGCAGCGTAATGAAGTCCCTTAGCAAGATCAAGATACCGCTTTAAAACACTTGCGTTGTCCTCGATAGCCTGTAAGAGTTCTATCTTTCTTCCCGCAGTACATATAAGCCGACCTGTAGCGATGTCGGTCAGTACATAGTCCCATTTTCTGCGTTTATCTGTCAAATGCTCACGTCGATAGATCCCTAACTTATGTCCGTAGTATTCCGTTGTTTCCCCGGATACTACGCGAACGCATGGCCTATATATTGGCTTTGAGTCCTTGCCAATGTGTGAAAACTCTCTGTCATATATTGGGAAATTATCCCTTTTTAGTCTTATCGTCGTCATAATAACCCTCCTCGTAATAATCGGGATCGTTTTTGGATCCTCCATACAAGATAGCCCATATAAGCAATGAGCAGCCTATCCAAGCCGCTAGACCTAGTACCCATTGCATATCAGCACCACCTCCCAGTTTTTTAGAAACTTGTCTCTACGCCATTTTGGCATAGACATGATCCATACGAGATCTACTGTACTTGCCACCTTACGGCGCTTATGGCGTAGGATCATATACCCGTTTTGGTGTTCCGGTTTCACTCCGCCGCCTCCTTGCTCCAGTCAAGCGCCTGGCCGCACCATTGGCAGTAGTTAGGGTTCACTCTAATGTTAGGGTGCGCTATAGGTTCTTCACAATTAGGGCAGCACGCGTAGCCGTCCCACACTGGCGGTTTCTGTATATTCACAGGGCGCTTAGGTATATCACGCCCCGTTTTTATTTGTATCTCCATTGTTACTCCTCCTCTCTGAGCCACTTCTTAAGTTCTTCCTCTTTGTCGCATTTATCTTCAAGCGGACATATCTCGCAATTGCCCCCGTATATAAAGGCGCCAGGGCAAAAAGCCTCGCACGCGCCCTCTGCGGCATTAGCAATTACATAAGCTATCTCTTCTGCGTACTTCTCCGCGTTTTTCATGACTAATCGTCCTCCTCTGCTCTGTACTTAAAAATGAAGTTTAACGCTTTCCATAAGAGCCATGCTATGAATTCTTCGTATATTGTCTCTAAGGCTTCAATTATCGAAACAAGTAGACGCGGGAGAGATACAAGCGCCGTATATATCGACACTCTGGCCCTCCATGCGTTTTTACGCCACCATTTCGCTATCTTATACGCTCCCATGACTAATCGTCCTCCTCTAGCTTCAATCTTGCTTTAAGTGCTTCTATAAGTCTCTGCTGTGATCCATCTTTATGCTGTAAGTTTGCCACAGCGTCCTCGTCGTGTGTACCCTCACAGACGATATGATGTATAAGGACTTTTTGTCTCTGTCCTTGACGGTGTAGCCTTGCATTTGCCTGTTGGTAGAGTTCTAAGTTATCCAGCAGGCTAAACCAGATAATGATGTTACCCCCGTCTTGTAGGTTTAGACCATGCCCCATACTGGCAGGGTGCGCTAGAGCGACGTCGATTTCCCCATCGTTCCACGCCTGCCTATCCTTGGCAGTTTTTAGGCTACTGATCCTAAGTTTCTGCTTTGCCAAGCGATTTTTTATGCGGTCATAATCATGCTGGAACCAATAGAACACCATAACGGGCTTACCGTTGGCCGCCTCTATGAGCTCCTCCAGTTTATCTAACTTTTTACCATGTATCTCTTGTACTTCGTGGTCGTCGTCATACACGGCACCGTTAGCCATTTGGAGAAGTTTAAAGGATATTTGTCCGGCATTACTCGCTATAATAGGCACACCGTTCTCAACTAGCTGTATGGCTCTCTCTTTCGTAAGCTGATCGACAAGAGCCTGCTCCTTTTTTGATAGTTTGATTGTATCGTATATGTAGATAGCCTCGGGTACGTCTAGCCAATCCTCAGCGGATAGACTAATCACGATGTCTTTTATCTTCTCCTGTATCTCATACTCGGCAAAGTCTTTAGGCTCATAGGTAGAGTAGGTAACTTGACGATAGCCACCGCCTTTTTTTCTGGCTTGTGTGGTGTGCATTTCCTTGACGAAGTATTTACGCTGGTACTCGCCTATCGTCTTGCCTAAGCGTTCTCCTCCGTCTATGAGGTATATCTGGCTCCACAGATCCATGAGCCCGTTTGGTTGTGGCGTACCTGTAAGACCTATGAAGTGCTTTACCTTGCCGGAGTCTATCACTTGCTTTAAGGCTCTAAAGCGATCGGAGTTAGAGGACTTAAAACTACTCAGTTCATCGACTACCACGGTATCAAAAGGCCAGTGATCGCCAAAGCCTGCTACAAGCCATGGCACGAGTTCCCTGTTAATGAGGTATATATCTGCGTCTTTCTCAAGCGCTTTTAGCCTTTGCTTTGGTGTGCCTAAGACCTTTGAAAACCTCAGCAGCCCTAAATGATCCCACTTTTTTTGTTCATTGGTCCAGGTATCCTCTGCGACCTTTTTAGGTGCAATAATGAGGATCCGCTCCATGGTATCATCGAAGCAGTCATACAAACGCTCGAACAGATACGTTAAAGTTATAACCGTCTTACCCATACCACAATCGAGGAAGAGCGCACCTTTATTTGTTTTCTCTAAGTGCTTGAGACTAATAGCCTGGTACTTATGTGGTACGAAGTGCCTAGCAATTTCAGACATTTCTAAGTCCTCCAGTACCTAGTACTAAGAAAGTCCACGATGAAGTCAGCCTCTTTTTTTGTACTTACTACTGCTGTAATTACCCCCTGCATTTGTAGTTCTTCCAGCCTTATTTTTTGTAATGCCCTAGGCTTTTTACCTGGCCGTTTTGTCTCAACGAATATCACACACCCCGAGAACACGACTATGCGATCTGGCATACCGTCATAACCAGGGGAAACAAACTTATAGCACTTTCCGCCTATCTTCTCTACCTGTTCTTTGAGGTAGTCCTCAATCTTAAACTCTCTTTTCTTAGGCTTCTTTGCGGGGTTAAAACCCTCTACAACTCCATTACTCATATATGATCCTCTCAAACATTATCGCTACGTCTCCGTTGTTCGATGTATGTTGGTAAGCGGGAAGAGGAGTGGGATAGTCTCCTACCACTTCTCCGTCTGTACCAATCTGTAGACCTTGTACGACTACATCGACGTTTCCTAAGACGTCTCTTTCTCCTTGTAACTTTTCTATCAGTTCGTCTAGTTTCATTTCTTTGCTCCTCCTCTCGCACTCTAGCATTTCTGTTTCACGGCTATTGTTTTCGCCATTATTACTCTGCGGTACACAAGGTAAACAACTTTTGCGCCTACGCGTATGGGTACGGGCATTTAGGCGTATGCTTTATCATTTTTACGCCTATTTCTTGCTTTTAGCCTTTTTAGTAAAATTTTGTAGTCTTTGTAGTCTTTAACGCTTTTATCCTTTGTTTATCGAGGTTTTTAGGTCTACAAGTAGGTACTACAATAGCAATACGCTTTGTAGTCTTTGTAGA
>OGIN01001425.1_pt1 | contig 12436 bp, 10 predicted proteins | sample 1571851 | NCBI WGS metagenome assembly OGIN01 (sample SAMEA2582123, study PRJEB24529) | metagenome | biome: Human gut stool | place: China | collected 2011 | reverse complement strand
GTCACGTTTGGAACCTCTTCCGCCGCCACAGGATACACAGTTCTCTGTGAATCTGCATGCGCACTGGATGAAGTTGAGCTGATTGTAATCCCTCCATGCTATAATGTCATCTTCCTTGATCAGATACATTGGTCTGATCAGCTCCATACCCTCGAAATTCTGGCTATGGAGCTTCGGCATCATCGTCTCCACCTTTCCGCCGTAGAACATCCCCATAAGGATCGTCTCAATCACATCGTCAAAATGATGTCCGAGCGCAATCTTATTGCATCCCAGTTCTTTTGCGTGAGAGTACAGATAGCCTCTTCTCATTCTTGCGCAAAGGTAACATGGATTCTTGTCAATATCTGCTACCGTATCAAATATCTGTGTCTCAAATACCGTAAGCGGGATTCCAAGTACTTTGGCATTATCCTGGATGATCTTCCAGTTATCTTCATTGTATCCCGGATTCATTACCAAAAATACTAATTCAAAATTCGCTTTGCCATGTTTTAACAGTTCCTGAAAAAGCTTTGCCATCAGCATGGAATCTTTTCCACCGGAAATACAGACTGCAATCTTATCTCCGTCCTGGATCAGATCGTATTCTCTGATTCCTTTCGTGAACTTTCTCCAGATTCCCTTGCGGAATTTCTTGATGATACTGCGTTCAATCTCTTTCTGCTTCTCTCCGGTAGTATTTTCATCCTGCACGAACTCACTTAGTTTCTTTCTCAAAAAGGAACGATATCCGCCTTCAATATTCGCCGCATCATATCCGGCTGCTTCCAGTTCATAAACAGCATCGACACTCCATTCACCGGTATGGCATAATACATACACCGGCTTTTCTTTCGGAAGTTCTTCCATACGTTCTTCTACTTCTGCAAGCGGAATGCTGACTGCTCCCGGTACAGAGCCTCTGGTATATGCATCTGCAGGACGTACGTCCAGTACTGTGATTGTATTCTGATCTAATTGTAATAACTCTTCTATCGTGATTGTCTTCATATCTTTTAACCTCTCTTTGTGAATTGCTGTTCATGCAACAGTTATTCCTATTAACCAGATAGGTTTTGTTATTTATCTGGTATTATATGACGTTTTCCCCTGTCTGTCAAGGAACTAAAATGTGTTTAAAACACATTTATCTTTCAAATATATGCTAGAAAAGTTTACCACAAAAAAGAATACTGTACCAGTGGTTTCCCGCTAATACAGTATGTTTTGTTGTTTTCTCCGGACGTTCACTCCGCGCCCATTCGTAAAACCGCACCTTCGGTGCTTTCCGCTGCTTCTCAGCTACTTTTTACTCATAAACGGGCGCTCCCTCCAAGCGTTAGAAAGACCTGCAATCCTTGTGCAAGCACAAATTGCAAGTCTTTCAACGCTTGTGTGAACTGATGTTATATATAATACATATCCTGTCCATAATCAATGTATTCCTGATACTCTTTCTCCAGATCATGCAAGGTTACTGACTGGAGGATCTCTGTCACGCTGTCATTTACCCTGTCGATCACCAGTTTCTGGATTGCTTTGACACTCCCGGTATATTTTCCTTCTTTCGGAAGTTCCTCATCTTCGATGCGGTAGTCACCTTCCAAAGCTTCTATAATAGAAGAAACGGTAATCTCCTGTGGCGGACGGCTTAAGAAATAGCCGCCCTGGGAGCCTTTTATACTCTTTACAATTCCTGCTTTTCTAAGACTTGCAAATACCTGTTCCAGATACTGTGGAGATATCTTATTCCGCTCTGCAATGCTATTGAGCGCCACCTGTTCAGTTTTTGAATTGATGGTCAGGTCGATCAACGCTCTCAGACCATATCTGCTTTTCATTGAAAGTTTCATATATATCTCCACACTCCTTCATTATTTTTTATTCTACGGCTTTGAATGCCTCATCCAGATCCTGGATAATGTCATCAATGTGCTCTGTTCCGATTGACAGACGGATTGTATTAGGCTTGATTCCCTGATCCAGTAATTCTTCTTCTGTGCACTGGCTGTGTGTTGTTGTTGCCGGATGGATAACCAGAGATTTTACATCTGCAACGTTAGCAAGCAGTGAGAAGAGTTCCAGATTATCGATGAAATCTTTTGCTTTCTGTGCGTCACCTTTGATCTCAAATGTGAAGATAGATCCTCCTCCATTTGGGAAATATTTCTTATATAATGCCTGCTGCTTTGGATCATCAGATACAGCCGGGTGATTTACTTTTTCTACCTGTGGATGGTTGTTCAGGTATTTCACTACTTTCAGTGCATTCTCAACGTGACGCTCTACTCGTAATGATAATGTCTCGAGTCCCTGTAAGAAGATGAAAGAATGAACTGGTGAAATTGTTGCTCCTGTATCTCTTAAAAGGATGGCACGGATCTTAGTAACAAATGCTGCAGGTCCTACTGCTTTCGTAAAGCTGATTCCGTGGTAGCTTGGGTTTGGTTCTGTAAAAGAAGCGAATTTTCCGGATGCTTCCCAGTCGAATTTACCACTGTCAACGATGACACCACCGATTGTTGTTCCGTGTCCACCGATGAATTTTGTTGCTGAATGGATAACAATGTCTGCACCGTACTCAATCGGTCTTACAAGGTAAGGTGTTGCAAATGTATTATCTACAACGAGCGGAATCTTATGCGCATGTGCGATATTTGCAATCTTCTCAATATCTACAACGTCTGAGTTTGGATTTCCAAGTGTCTCGATATAGAGTGCTTTCGTGTTGTCCTGGATTGCTGCTTCTACTGCATCATAATCGAAGATGTCAACGAATGTGGTTGTAATTCCGTACTGTGGAAGTGTGTGCTCTAACAGGTTAAATGATCCACCGTAAATATTCTTAGCTGCTACGATATGATCTCCGTTCTGTGCGAGATTCTCGATCGTGTATGTTACTGCTGCTGCTCCGGATGCTACTGCCAGTGCTGCAACTCCACCCTCCAGTGCTGCAATACGTTTTTCGAAAATGTCTTCCGTAGGGTTTGTAAGACGTCCGTAAATGTTACCTGCATCTGCCAGTCCAAAACGTGCTGCTGCATGATCACTGTTGCGGAATACATAAGAAGATGTCTGATAGATCGGCACTGCTCTTGCATCTGTAACCGGATCCGGGCTTTCCTGTCCTACGTGTAACTGTAATGTTTCAAATTTTAACTCTCTATTCTCTCTTGTGATTTTTTCGCTCATTGGGTTGATCTCCTTTTTCTTCATAATTTTATCGTTATTTATTGATACTGTCCGTTCTGTTTCGGATTCTATATCTTTTTATTCTGTAAATAATGGTGTTGAATAATATCTGTCACCTGAATCCGGAAGTAATGCTACGATCGTCTTACCTTTGTTCTCCGGACGTTTTGCAAGTGCGATAGCTCCTGCAAGTGCAGCTCCTGATGAAATACCTACCAGAACTCCTTCTTTCTTAGCAAGAAGTTTTGCTGTCTCAAATGCTTCGTCTGCTTCTGCTTTGTAGATTTCGTCATAGATCTTGGTATCTAATGTATCCGGAACGAATCCGGCTCCGATTCCCTGAATCTTATGCGGGCCTGCTTTTCCTTCTGAAAGTACCGATGAAGAAGCCGGCTCCAAAGCTACGATCTGAACTTCCGGTTTCTGCTCTTTTAAGTAAGCACCGATTCCGGAAAGTGTTCCGCCTGTTCCGACACCTGCGATCACGATATCGACTGCTCCGTCTGTGTCATTCCAGATCTCAGGACCTGTTGTCTTCTTATGTGCTGCCGGGTTAGCAGGATTTACAAACTGTCCAGGAACGAAGCTGTTTGGAATCTCTTTTGCAAGCTCATCTGCTTTTGCGATGGCTCCCTTCATTCCTTTTGCTCCTTCGGTAAGTACGATCTCTGCACCGTAAGCTTTCAGGATGTTTCTTCTTTCCACACTCATCGTCTCCGGCATTGTAAGGATGATCCTGTATCCTTTTGCTGCTGCGATGGATGCAAGACCGATTCCTGTATTACCGGATGTTGGTTCAATGATCACAGAACCTTCTTTTAAGATTCCTTTTTCTTCCGCATCTTCGATCATTGCTTTTGCAATTCTGTCTTTGACGCTTCCTGCCGGATTGAGGTACTCAAGCTTTACAAGAAGTGTTGCTTCCAAACCAAGTTCTTTTTCTATGTTTACTACTTCCACCAGTGGTGTATTTCCGATCAGTCCTAATGTTCCTTTATAAATCTTTGACATTTTGCTTCCTACCTTTCCTACTTTTTCGGTATGTTTTCTTGATGAATTTACTATACTACCTTAATTCCTATTTGTCAACTATGTTTAGTATGCTTTTGTAATTTTTATTTTTCATGCGCGCAAGCGCAACAACATCGCATTCGTCCCCACATTCGCTTTTCTTTTGTCATTATCCTGCACGCTCCCTTCCGTTCTTTAAACTAAATAAAGCCAATCCTTATATTTCCTATTGTTTCGATAGGTTTTGTGGATTGGTTTTATTATATTACCGCTATGTCATATTTGTCAAGTATGTTTTACAGTTTTATCTGTATATCAAATCAATAACATTTAATATTCCATAATGCTCCGCAACCATCTTCAGCCCTTTTTTAATTTTTTCATGGCTATAATTCCCGGACAATAATTCATCTTCCGTCAATTCATTTAGATATCCATAGAATACAAGTGCTTTTTCTAAAGCTCCTTCTTTATTCGCATCTACAAGTGTTAGTATTTTCTCTTCCATCTTCTTAATATTGTCTATACCGCTTTGTCCGTTCGCAGCTTCTAACATTTTTTTATTTTCACCTTTAATTGCTCCATCTGAAATATCTACAGGTGTACCTATATCCTTGTTTAATAATAATTTCACCATTGTTCTGATAACTTCATTATTTATTCTTATTATATAATCCTGCTCATACATATATTTCACTCCTCCGATTATTAAATCATTCCAAAACTGGATGTTCCGAAATTTTAATACTAGTGTATCTCCGAAAAATACTTTCTCTAAAATATTATACATCCCGGTATCTTCCCGTGTACACTTTTATATCACAAAAGCTGTCTGGTTAGTTTTCCGATGAAATTGCATTACAGCTTTCTAATATTGCTGATCCTGACCGACCAAGCGAAAATGTAACTTTGGATGTCAGGCTGGTAGAACGGAATTCTGTCTCTACACAATAACGAAATGATTAATAACTTTTTTATAATATGAACCATATAATAGAAACCGGTATTATCTGTCTTCTGTGATCTTACCGTCTTCTATATAAAGGATTCTTTCCGAATATTCCGCCACACTGATATCATGTGTAACCATGATGATCGTCTTGTGCATTTTAGAATGGATCGTGCTGAATACATCCATTACAATCTCTGTTGACCGGGAATCGAGGTTTCCGGTCGGCTCATCTGCAAAGATCACATCCGGCTGATTTACCAGTGCTCTGCAGATAGCCGTTCTCTGTTTCTCTCCTCCGGATAATTCATATGGATATTTTCCCAGAAGATTTTGGATTTGAAAAGAAACCGCCAGTTTTTCCGCTTCTTCTTTACATACTTTATCATCTTTATGATCAAGGATCATCGGAAGCATAATATTTTCAAACACAGACAATGAATCCAGCAGATAATAATCCTGGTATACGAATCCCATGTCCTGACGTCTGATCCTCGCAAGACGGTCTCCTCTTAGTTCTTCGCTGTCGACTCCTTTAAAATACAATTTTCCTGATGTCGGACGGTCGATCAGTCCAAGTAACTTTAACAATGTCGTCTTACCGGATCCGGATTTTCCCATGATAGAGATAAATTCCTGTTCTCTGATTTCCAGATTGATGTCTTTTAGTACTTCAATTTCTGTCTCCCGCCGATCCGAAATCACATATTTCCGGGACATATTTTCCGTTCTTAATAATACATTATCTTTCATCTCTCATCCCTGCCTTTCTGGAAAATACCTGATATACTGCCACAACATACAGCATTCTTAAGAGAAGTACACCAGCTGTTAACACCCCTTCCATTCGTATACACATTTCTGCTATGGCCTCTGGAAACATCCTTGCTCTCAAAACAGCTCTAAGGAATAATACCATTGCTGCAAGCATGATACATGTCGGGGAAACATAATAGAAACAAATCTCTTTCCGATAAACCTTTCTTCTTTCTTTTCCACTCATCCCCAGGTTTTTAAGAAATCTTTCTCGTAAAATAATTTCCTTTAATTCCATCTGACACATCGTATAGAAAATGATCATATCTACGATTATGACCATAATCATCAGATAACTGTTGATCAGAATTTTTACGGCCCTTTCTGATATGATATCTGCTTTTGCACTCTCCGAACCATAATGAAATCTTACGGTAGAATCATAGTTTCCTATATATTGGTGTGCCTCTTCTTTCTTTTCCAGCAACTGGTCTATCCGTTCCAGCATCTTATTTCTATTATTTATTCCTGATTTTACAGATATCAACACCAGTTTTATCGGTCCTTGGATTATCGTTGCTTCTCCGTAATAGTTCTTTGCATCTTCGGCTGGAATTCCCCAGATTGCATCTGTTTTTTTCCATTCTTTTTCTGCCTTTTCAAAGTATTTATCCGAAAATACAACGATGTTCTCACTTTTTTCTGTACTATAGCATCCGGTCAGACTCCCTATTTCTTCTCCCGTTACCACTCTTTCTATATAAGTATTTTTCTTATCTCTCCAGTCATACTCTGCGGCTGGTACACCTATGTGAAGATTTGGCCGGGATTTTCCATAAAACCAGTCCATCGGCTGTGCTTTTACGGAACGATCCTGCTGGTGTACCAAATAAACCTTTTTTCCTTCTGCGTCCAGATCCATCTTTTTGGCTTTATAATCTTTATGGATTGCTTTTTTTAACCTGTGATATGTCGTCTCTGAAATTCCAATCTCCTGTCCCTGAATCCGTTGTTCCGCTCCCCTTTCGTCACGTTCTGTTTTATCTGCCGTTGCAACACGCACCATCGGATATTCCTCAATATGGATATCTGACTTATATGTTTCTTTCAAATTCTTTAAAAGCTTTTCATCATTATCATCCGCAATACACATAAAGTCATATGGATATAACGATGCTGCCGGCTCTGCCGTAGCCGTACTAATTACCTGAAATCCAAAGTAAAAACAAACCAGAAAATTCAGTATAAAAAACAAGACTCCATATCTTACAACCGTTTTAGAACGGTAATACAATTTATTGCGTTGCAGCAGATGACGGTAATAGTTTCTTTCCTGCTTGTTCCGTATATAACTTAATATCAATGCCATACCACTTCGCAATATCAGATATGTTCCGGCAAAGAACAGACCAAGCAAATATACACTTTCATGATTATAAATTTTCCCATATTGTACTATGGCATAACTACAGCAACAGATTCCTATTACCAGTTTTCCACCCGTAAACCTTCCGGTCAGCTTTTCTTTTCTTACACTTTCCTGTGTACTGGTTATGATTCTAAAATCTGCTTCCAGTTCTTTCATAAGTAAAAAACTCAGTCCGTAAATTCCAAGAGCGAACAGACAGATTACCGGAAACGTAAGCTTTGAATAACTGCCGGTCTTTCCTTCTATACCGACCGTATCCGTAATAAATTTCCGGAATATCAAAAACAGTCCTTTTCCCACAAAAAAACCAATGAACGTTGTGGCCACATAGCAAATACCTGCTTCTGTCCAAATCATCTTCCTGGTATCTGACATTGATATTCCCATTCTTTTTAATAACATATACTGTGGAATACGTTTTCCAAGATAAGAAACCATTACCGTAATGATCAGAACGATAGCACAAAATAATAACAACATTCCCGCATAGACAAATTGACGGCTGATTCCGTCCTCCTGTAGAAACAATACCTCACTAGAATGCTTCGCCGAAAGGATCTGATAGCACATACTTCCGGAATATGCAATTGCAACGATCAGTGTCTCACAGATAATTAATAAAATTGTTTCTTTTCTGTTATACAGCATGTTTTTCCAGATGACTGTCTGGAATAAATTATTTTGTTTCTTTTCCGCCCGTAGATCTTTTATTCTCTGCATATTCCAATCCCCCTTGTTATTTTCTTAATGGGATTGTAAGCCTTCAAGTTACTTGAATGTCAATAGAATATACAGAGAACCCCGGAACAGACAATCACTGTGTCTTACTTTCTTTTATCATTTGCACAAAATATTCATGTACACTTGTGTCATCATTCAGCTCTGGATGAAATGCTGTCGCAAGCTGATTTTCCTGTCTGGCCGCTACCACTTTTCCATCTACTACAGCCAGTGTCTCTGCATTTCCATAGACATCAGCAATATATGGCGCACGGATGAATGTCATTGGAATCTTTCCAAGTCCTTTCATCTCATCTTCTGTGTAAAAACTTCCAAGCTGCCTTCCATAAGCATTTCGCTTTGCCAGAATATTCATCGTACCAAAGCATTGGACTCCATCTTCCACCTGATCTGCCAGCAGGATCAGACCGGCACAAGTTCCAAATACCGGAAGTCCGTCTTCAATCTTCTCTTTTAATATATCGTAAATATCCAGCTCGATCAGAAGCTTTCTCATAACGGTGCTTTCCCCGCCCGGAAGGATCAGTCCGTCAAAAGAACGATCCAGATCTTCTTTTTTACGGATTTCGAAATGTTCCACGCCCAGGCGATCCAGCATCTGTCCATGTTCTAGGAATGCTCCCTGCATTGCCAAGATTGCAATTGTCATTTTACTTTCCTCTTTCTGCCATTAATAATTCAATTTCCTGTTCATTGATTCCTACCATTGCTTCGCCAAGATCTGTTGAAAGTTCAGCAATCAGTTTGGCATCTGTGTAGTTCGTAACTGCTTTCACAATAGAAGCCGCACGTTTTGCTGGATTACCAGATTTGAAGATTCCGGACCCTACGAATACACCTTCTGCTCCAAGCTGCATCATCAGTGCCGCATCTGCCGGTGTCGCAACTCCGCCTGCTGCAAAGTTTACGACCGGAAGCTTTCCATTTTCATGAACATATTCCACAAGATCAACCGGAACCTGTAACTGTTTTGCTGCTTCGAATAATTCGTCTGCTCTTAAGTTCTGGATGCGGCGGATCTCCGCATTCATGGCTCTCATATGACGTACTGCCTGTACAACATCTCCGGTTCCCGGCTCGCCTTTTGTACGGATCATGGATGCACCCTCTGCGATACGGCGGAGTGCCTCGCCGAGATCTCTTGCACCACATACAAATGGTACTTTGAACTCTTTTTTATTAATGTGGTAAATGTCATCGGCCGGTGAAAGTACTTCGCTTTCATCAATATAATCAATCTCAATTGCTTCCAAGATCTGCGCTTCTACAAAATGTCCGATTCTGCACTTTGCCATAACCGGAATGGATACCGCTTCCTGAATGCCGCGGATCATCTTCGGATCGCTCATACGGGATACACCGCCTGCTGCGCGGATATCTGCCGGGATTCTTTCCAGTGCCATGACTGCACATGCACCTGCTTCTTCTGCGATCTTTGCCTGCTCCGGAGTTGTTACATCCATGATAACTCCACCTTTTAACATCTGTGCCAGCTGCTTATTTAATTCATATCTGTTCTCTTTCATAATTCCTGTACCTTTCCTATCTGTTTTATCTGTATTTTCTATATGTCTTATCATACGCTCATCTGGCATTTTTGAAATAGCCAGTTTTTATGTTTTTGTGTATGCCAGTTTCACATAAAAAATACAGCAGACTTTTGCCTGCTGTACATTTTCTTGTTTTTTATTCATTTACATTTACAGATTCAGCTTGCCGCACTTCTCTTCATGATTATTTACCAAATCCGCAAGTGTCACACTATCCACATACTGGTCGATTACTTTCTTAAGTCCTTCCCAGAACTCAAGTGTGGAACACTGATCCTGTCTCTCGCAGCGATTCGGCACGTCATCCAGACACGCAATCGGCGCAAGGCTTCCTTCCGTTGTACGGATAATATCTCCGGCTGTATATTCTTCCGGCTCTTTCGCCAGCATATACCCACCGTTATTGCCACGATAACTTCTTACATATCCGGCCTTTGTCAGCATCGGCATAATCTGTTCCATATATTTTAATGTAATTCCCTGTCTTGCCGATATGTCTTTCAGACGAATATATTCCCCATTTGCATTTTCCGCCAGATCGATCATAATTCTCAGTGCATATCTGCCCTTTGTTGATATCTTCATAGTACTTCACCTTTCATCCGGGTCTCTTCTCCCGGTTCATCTCCTACTTAATTACTATGATATCACATTTTTTGACAAATGCCAATCCTCCGAACCATTCGTCCGTTATCCTTTTTCGCCTTTTTTAATCCTAGAATGTCTTCAAAGCATCAATTGTTCTCTGAATCAGATCTTCCAGTGTCCATCCAAGCATAGCCGTGACTCGCCGTTGCATGGATGATCTTCTCATCGATTCCCTGTTCTTTCATGATCTCCTGCGATTTGATACAGTGTTCTTCCGGATATTTTTCAAAATCCAGATCGTGTAATCTACTTTATTTTATGCAGAGAAGACATTGCAATGGAATCACTTAGTTTTTGCCAGAAATTTTTTGTAACTGCTATCAATTGCAAATGCTCCAAGCGGTGCAGTCAGTACAATTGCAAGCACCGCTACCGTCAGAACCACATCGCCACAGGCAAATCCAAGCGCCAGCGGGATTCCTCCGATTGCAGCCTGTACGGTTGCTTTCGGTGTGTATGCCATCATCGTAAATAACTTTTCTTTTCCATTCATATCCGTTCCAAGCAGACATACAAAGACCCCTGCCATTCGGAAGATCAGTGCGCCACAGATTAAAACGACTGCCTTGAGTCCTACATGAGACAGATATCCGATATTTACAGTCGCACCAACCAGTACGAATAAGAATACCTCTGCTGCCACCCATAATTTCCCGCATTTCACAGATATCCTTTTTGCCACCGGTTCCCTGTATTTCTGCAGACTGACACCCAGAAACATCACCGCGATCAATGCAGAAAATGTAATTGCCGTTGTCATATGATCTTCCGCTGCTACCAATAGGAAGGAAATACTAAGCATGATCAATACCTTTACCGTATCACGGATATGTACTTTTTCATAATATTTTGCAAGAAGCCAGCCGGTTAATAATCCTATGACAATTCCCAAAATGATCGATACCGGAACATTCAGGAAACTTACCACAGATACGCCTTTTCCCTGCATAATTCCCGTAAATGTCGTAAACAGCACAATCACATATACATCATCCACGGATGCTCCGGCCAGGATCAACTGTGGGATTCCTTCCTCAGTCCCATATCCTTCTTCCATTAATTTCACCATACGGGGCACAACAACAGCCGGTGAAACTGCGGCAAGAACAGAACCTAAGATCGCCGCTTCCAATAACGAAAGTCCAAGTAATCGCGGTGCCAGAACCAGCATACCTAAAAGTTCAAAACTTGCCGGCACAAAACACATCATTACCGCAGGACGTCCGATTTTCTTAAGTCCCGAAATATCAAGTCCCAATCCGGCCCGCATCAGAATGATGATCAGTGCCATTTTGCGAAGTTCCGACGAAATATTCAGGATATTTTCATCCAACAGGTTCAACACATATGGCCCAAGAACAATACCGGTGAGCAACATTCCCAAAAGTCCCGGCAGTTTTAATTTTTTACAGATCCAGCTCATACTCATACCACAGAGCAGGATCAGTGCAATACTTAATAACATAAAAATTCCTTCTTATTCATCTTTTTTAAACCAGGACAATAAATCCCTCCGCATTAATTTTTCCATTAAATTCAGATTCGGGTCCGAATGCTCCAACTCTCTGGAATAGCGGTATACCGTATCTACCACATCTTCCATCTCCAGCATCTTCTCATTCTTCAGCCACTGTGCCATCAGAAGTTCATGGATCAAAAGCACACTGACTACTGCCATCTGTACCTTCACATATGCCTCTCCGTCATAGACTGCACCGCAGAAATAGGTACTGATGAAATATACCAGGAGCTGCTCATACCAGATTTCATAGTCCGGCATGTGTGTATTCAGCCATGTGTGGAATTCCTGCTTATTCTTTGTATACTGTTCTTTGTACTTTGTACATTGTTCTTCACTATCGCTACAACCAATATCTCCGTAGAGTAAACTTTCTGCCTCAAGAAGATGTGGTTCCCAGTCATCCCTTAAGCGTTCCATCAGATACTGATTCTGGAACATTTTCTTAGTAAATGCATAGTCCTCATCTTCTGATAATTTTGCTTCCACAAACCGAATCGCCTTCTCTGTCTGATATTTTTCAAATACATCATCTATGGAAAATATATCTTCTCTTTTGATCCGCACCTGCAGATCATGGGCGATTGAAAGCACCAATCCTACACTCAGATTCAGCTTCTTGCTTCTGTCCTGAAGGATATCGATCATCACTTTTCTTG
>OGIN01001398.1_pt1 | contig 12757 bp, 15 predicted proteins | sample 1571851 | NCBI WGS metagenome assembly OGIN01 (sample SAMEA2582123, study PRJEB24529) | metagenome | biome: Human gut stool | place: China | collected 2011 | reverse complement strand
TTATCTAAAGCCTCCGACAAAAGTAAATTGTACATATGCTGAATTTTCTATTGAGGATGGTTCTATTAAAACTGGATGCATGAATTGGGATGCCAATACAGGAAAAGGAACAATGCGTGGAATGGAAGCACCGATAGTATTAACTGGTATATATCCTATACATTGGAAAGAATACTCCAAAGTTGATGATACTAATAGTGGCACTTTTATGTATCTTGTAAATACGATTAGTAAATAAAATAGGAGACATATTATGTTTAAACCAATTCGTAAAAAGATAAATGAAATAGATCGTGCTGCTACGGAAGCACTATTAACGTCTAATCGTCGTGGTATTTTGGCCATGAATGGTGATAATGGATACCCGTATGCTATTCCTATTAATTATTTTTATGATAATGAAACGCAGAAAATTTATTTTCATGGAGCCAAAGCTGGTCATAAAGTAGATGCATTAAAATCTTCGGATAAAGTATGTTTTACAGTATATGGTGATGAGCGTATTGATGAATCTGAACCATGGGCCCCATATGTACAAAGTGCAGTACTATTTGGGAGATGCCGTTTATTAGAGGCCGGCCCAGAATCTATAGCTCGATTAAAAGAATTTGCTATGAAATATTATCCTGATGAAGCATTAGCTGATGATCAAATTGCTCGGAACGGTAAAGCAACACAGATGTTTGAAATTACTATTGAACATATGAGTGGCAAACAAGTACAAGAGAAATAATAGTTAAGCCCTTCGCTTATGCGGAGGGCTTTTACTATACACTCATACTTATAAATGTAATATAATGTAATTAGTGATAATCATTTTAAAATATAGTTCTTGGGAGAGAGACATGATAGAGTTAAAGGATTTGGGTACGTTCGAATCTGTATCTGAAATAGTAATAGATATCGTAAAAGGCAATATCGTAGCTTTAGAAAATGCATTAGCAGAGGGATGGGATATTCATAAACCTATACAATTGGGGAAGTACAGTGAGTATTCCCCACTAGAATTAGCATTAGTAATGAACTGTTTTCCTAGTGTTCAATGGTTAGTTGAACATGGAGCAGATTTAAATTATGAAGAAAATCCAAGTTTCTTATTAGCTGTACGGTATGCTGATCAAAAGGTAATAGATTATGTTGTGAATCATGGTGCTAATATTCATGCCTTGAACGCTGTTGATGTAGATGCATTTCAGGCTGCTTTATATGGCAAGAAATATGAGAACTTACAACGGATTCATGACTTAGGCCATACAGTACAAAAATATGGCGGTAAAGCTTTCAGAAATGCCATAACAGAGAACAATTATGAGGTTCTAGATTTCTTTATTCATAATGGTGTAGATATTAATTACAATAAGCCTGATTCTGTGTATCCTTTTAAGCCAACCCCATTATGTGTAGCTGCTCGTTATGTAGACTTACAGATGTGCAAATATTTGGTAGAACATGGTGCGGATGTGACCATTACAGAAAAGGATGGTATGCGTCCTTATAGCATTGCCATTGAACGTGGCGATATGGAAATGGCGGAGTACTTTAAAACATTAGAGCCTACGGAGTACCATGATAAACAAAATAAAATGGATCAATTAAAACCCTTTAAATTACCAAAAGTGTTAGTATCGTTTTTAGAGGAAGATAATCTTTACTTTGAATTACCAGACTCTGATTTTATATCCGTTGAGTTTTTACCTTTACTTGATACAGTTCCGTTTAAATTGGGTCGTCGTAAACTATTACGACTATCTAAAGAGCTAGGCGAGTATAATGATTGGCAAATTGTATGGGATCCTAAGTCTAAAAAGATCAGTTGTTATGATACCGAGCATCAAGAGCTGCGAGAACTTTGTAAGTTTGATGACTTTATAGCAGATATGTCAGGTCAATTAGAAACCTTATTCTAATGTATATTGTAAAGTTGAGGAGATACATATGGCAGATACAGTTGAGAAAACTTATACAGACTGGTCAATTGATGTAGGTGACTATAAGTATGAAGGGATTACCTTGAATGAGGTTGAGCAAAATCTCTACGCTATTGAGGATCAAGAACAGGATTTTGTAGTTATCTCACCAGCGAAGGCAATTCCGATAGATAATAAAAAGTATAACTTTGTACAAGTTTGTAGTGATCAAGATACCGATTTATTACATATAGAGCTTAGTGTAACTAATGATGGCGAGCAAGGTGCGATAATATACGGTAAAAATGAGCTAGGCCCTCAAGAGGCATTACAGATCATAGAAGATTTTATTGCACATCATAAGGTACCATCATTAGATGATTGGGAAATCGTACTAGATTTAAGACCGAAGATGGAAAGCTATGTAAAGGGTACAAACGATGACTAATCCTGCAATATATGATGATCAGTTAAGGCAATATACCATATCCTACGGAGGAATACAGTTTTGCTGGGATGAGAAACCAACAGATACTAATTTAGATACGGCAAAGCTATTAGCTGCTAATTACCATAAAAATATAGATACAATTGTAACTTTCATCTATAACGAAATACGAGATTGGTATGGTGATGTAACTATTGATGAAGTGAAAAGACGGATTGGTACGCCTATTATTGAACCAGAACGAGATGCTGTAACCTATTGCGAGCAAACCTTTGATGATACACATATCTTTTCTTTTACATTTTGGGATGATGAATTCAAAGATTTACATTATTTTGCCATAGATGGATGATATATTTTTCATAATTTTGCTAGTATGACTTATGTGTGGAGTCTATTATGTTATATACACCGAATAACATTTTGTATAAGTATATTCGCTATCGATTTAGACGGATTCAGATTCAGTGCAATATGTTATATGATATAGCACCAGAGGAAGAAGATGAGATTTGTCGTAATCTATTAAAAAAGCGAGCGAAGATATTAATTCCAGTTGGCATAGTATATTTTTTGCTTTTTGGGGTTATCTTCGCTTGGCTGGTAGGAACAAGTGAGGACTTAAATCCGTTAATGCAATGGGAATTAAGAGTGATAGATTATGTTATACCCATTTTAAATACCATAGATATTAAGTGGTATGCATATTCCCTAGACTTATTGCGAGTAGCAGTTATTTTAGCCCCTATAGCGATTATAAATGCATCTCCTTATATTATAGTTTCCTATATTGTAGATACTATTTTGATACGACGTGAGGTAAAAGCTTTAATCAAAACTTATTCTATGAATGAGTAATTAAAAATTTAGATTATATCGGTTTAAACTAGGAGAGAGTATTATGGGTAATCTAAAAGACTTTGATTGGACCGGATTTTGGAACGATGTTGACTATGCATTTGAATCCTATATAGGTAAACCTGTTACTGATAAGGATATTAAAGCAGCTGAAGCAGATCTAGGTTATACATTGCCTGCTGCATATATTGAGCTACTTAAAAACCATAATGGTGGTGTAGTAAAGAAAAATTGTTTTATTAACGATGATGACGATTGTGTATATGTAACAGGTATATATGGTATCGATAGAAATAAAAAGTATTCTCTGTTTGGTGAGTTTGGAAATGAGTTTTGGATTTCGAAAGTAAAATATCCTCCTATCGGTGTCGTTATAGCCGATACGATTTCCGGTGGTCACGACATGATTTTCCTCGATTATCGTGAGTGCGGTCCAACCGGTGAACCTAAGGTTGTACGGGTCGATCAAGAATGTGATTACTCCATGACTCTCTTAGCAGATAACTTTGGTGACTTTATTAAGAACTTATATTTCAATATAGAAGAAATTACGGATGAAGAGTTTCAAGAATTAAGTGATGCGGAAAAGGTTAAGCTCCTTAATGAACAAGAGGGCATCGATTTCAAGCGTGCGATGGAGTTATTAACTAACATAGGCATTGATAATTTGTCGCCTATATTGTTAAGCGCCTTAGGACGTATGTATAATAATACTGGCCGCGCATCAGAGGCTATCGATTTATTTAATCGTATTGATGAAACACATCGCGATTGGTCTTGGTATTATCGCTGTGGCTATGCTCATGCGATGTTAGCTATTGGTGAAAGCTACGAATCTGAACATGTACAGAAGGCATTACAGTTAATAGAAACGGGCATAAAAATGACGAAAGAAGCCGGGTTAGATAAACAACTTGGTTGGTGTTGTGAAGTTGTAAAATACCTATTAACTCAAATCAAGCCAAAAGAATACAAGGCGGATTATCCTGTCATATTTGAAACCATTAAGAATGTCTTTGATAAGAAAAATAGTAAAGATACTAAAGATACTAAAGAAGGTACAGATACTGAAGACGTTACTGATTGCGATGAAGATAACTATCCTACATATGATGTAGTGCATTGGGTATTTAATAAGCAAACATATAGCAGAGAAGAGTTTTCCAAAGAATACAATGAAAATGTAAAAAGATATGTAGATGATGATCAAGCAGATGACGATGATAGATTAGAAGAACCTGAAATTCTAGTAACCTATGAAGCTTGGATTGAAAGTGAAGACCAACTTTTTGATAATGAACGTGTTACAGACGAAGAATTGCTGGAAGAAGATAAAGAAGATGGCATGTGGCAGGTAGAAATTATGGCTCATCTTGTAGCGGATAATGGTACATATTTTACTAGAGAAGAATTACTCTTTAAATTGCACAATTTGATGGCCAATAAAGAATTAGGCGATCATGTATTCTTTGAAGGTATTGAATATGAAGGCCATGAATGTGAAGGTTACGGACTTATAGATAATGAAGATGGCATACCTGTATTCTATATTTGCTGTGGTAGTTGATTAATAGAGAAATAATATATTAGCCCTTCGCTTATGCGAGGGGCTTTTACTATACACGGAAATTTATAACAGTAATAAATTAGATTAAATTATTATAATTTTGTGCTTTGGGCTACGTTATTTTATATGAGATTAGTTTACAATATTGAGGAATATATTATGAATAATGAAATCAAAGCATTGTTTAAATGACTACAAGGAGGATTATCTTATGATTTTTAATGCCATAAAAAACCTGTTTAACAAGGATGAGAATGCAGAGCAGATTGAATATCTTGGTACTGATAAAGATGGTAATAAAATATATGAAGGTTACTATCATGAGTTTAAGGGAATTCCTTGGGTGTTCAATAAAACTACTTATACTAAAGAAGAGTTTCTTAAGGCTTTTTATGAATGCTTAGAAGAGCATAACGTTAATCGTGATAATTTACCGCCATTAGTAGAGCCTGAAATTTTGGTAAGCTATGAAGCTTGGATTGAAAGTAAAAGTCAGCTTCACCCTAATGAATATTTATACGAAGATGATGAATTAGAAGAATACGATAAAGAAGACGGTATGTGGCAAGTTGAAATCTATGCTCGTCTTAAAGCAGATAATGGACAGTACTTTACTACTGAAGAGCTTCTTTTCAAGCTACATAACTTAATGGCCAATAAAGAGCTCGGTGATCATGTATTCTTTGAAAATCTAGCTTATGATGACCACGAATTCGATGGTGACGATAGCGATGATATCGACGATGATGATGAAGGTACTCCTGTATTTGTTGTATGGCTCGGTAGCTAGTTAAATAGCTGTTTTTGTCATTAACTATTATTTTAAAATCTGTAACCCATAGTTTTGTGTTGTTTGTTATAATTATCTTAAGATGATTTCATATACATATTTGTGCTATGAGGGGACGTGTGTTGTATGTCTTTAAGTGTTGAACAGTTTTTATCTTTATCTAATGCTGAACAGTTACAAACAGTTAAAGATCTTAATGATAGTGGAAACGTAAAAACTATTATTGATGTGTTAACTAGTGTGGGCATAGAAAATTTATCTATACCTCTGCTAGGAGAGCTTGGTAGAGCTTATAACAATAATGGTAATGAAAAAGAGGCAATTAAGGTATTAGAGGCTATTGATGAAGCACATCGTGATGCGGTGTGGTATTACCGCTGTGCCTATGCGTATGGATCTATTGTTTTAGATAATAATGAAGCGTACACATCTGATACTATGCAACAGATGCTAAGGTTAGTAGATCAGGGTGTACGGTTAGCTACGGAATCTGAACTAGATGATATAAAATCGTATTGTTTTGAAGTCATGGATATGTGCTATATGCAAATGGACTTTGAAAAATGTGAAGCTGATTATCCTGATTTATGTGCTGCCTATAATGAGTATGTAGCAGCTAAAAAGAAGAAACGGAAAGGTGTACCTCGTCATCGAACTATCACTGTAGAAGAAATTTTAGCAACTGATGATATGTGGACTATCAATGAGCCTGCTTATTGGACTATCAATATTTATGGTTCTTATGATGACTATTTAGAATCTGCTAAAGGTTTTACTTTAGAGCAACGATATCTTAATGCTATATCGTGGTATTTTGCAGAGGTTAATAATGGTGGACATCATCAGTTCTTCTATAACTCTACAGGCATTGTATGGGAGGATGCTCTTGCTGGCTTACGCCTCTTCAAGATGGCTCCATTAGCAGATAATTTACAATCCGTAATCGATTACTTTGGCGGTTCTATTCCATTTGATCGAGCTGAGCGATGGACTATTTTACAAGACTGGGAGAATGAAGAGGAGTTGTTCGATTTTCTCGATAAAAAAGATGATGTAGTATATGAATATGATGGAATCTATGAAGACACATTCGTACATGAACATCCTGAATTATTTGTATTTGATGGTACCTATAAAGTTCGAGAATAGACTTGGTGGGTTAATTAGGTCATATAATAGTAATATGACTATAAATATTATTTTCACCAAGCGTAAACTATATATTAGAGGTATTACATGTTAGATAAACAAGGCGTATATGATTGTTTACGTGACCATCATATCGATTTTGAAGTTACGGACCACGCACCGCTATTTAGTATGGATGACAAGCCTGATGTAGAGCTGCCATATCCTGAGTGGGATGCGAAAAATTTATTCATTCGAGACCACAAGCGGGAGCACTACTATTTGATTACTGTACGCGGCTCAAAGCGTGTGGATTTAAAACAATTTCGTAAGGACCACAATCTGAAAAAGATTTCTTTTGGTTCTGAAGAAGAGCTATGGGATATATTAAAGATTAAACCAGGTCACGTATCTCCATTCTGCTTGCTCCACGATGAAGAGCGTAAGGTACATTACTATATTGATGCGGATTATAAAGATAATCTAATCGGTATCCATCCAAATCAAAATGACGCTACTGTATGGCTACAAGGAAAAGACTTAGTTAAATTAATTGAAGAACATGGTACAATAGTAGAATATATTACATTGTAATTTAGTCGAATCGGAGCATGTATGAATAGAAAATTATTAAAACGTATTCTTGTCACATCTGCTATTGCAGTATTAGGCGTAAGCACATCCTTTGCGGCTCTTGTTATGGAACGTGATGAAGGTTTAGATACAGCACCTAGTGTAGGTATGTATCGCTTCCAAGTACCTGCGGAATTACAAGGTGCATATAATAGTACGGCGGTAGCTAACTTAACAACATCTATGGAGAAAGAGCCTAACACATTATCTATGAACGTAGCTCATGTGAAAGGGAATCCATCTGAGTCTTATGTGGTAGAAATCTATAAAGATTTAGCGGCTATTGAAACGCATCGTAAATCTGATCAATATCAAGCTTTTGTTAATGAAGTAGGTTCTAAATTAACAAATCGCAAAATGTATGATGTACAGTCTGTGCTATTGTTTGAGAAAAAAGATGCTTTATCTATCGTAAATGACGGTAAAGCTGTGGTGACATTGACAGAGTTTAATGTTGATAGCAATGATATCGATACAGTACAACGTCAATATCAACTAGATATAGAACGTGCTGTTCGAGACGATGCGGGTTATAAGGCAGGTTATGTGCTTCGTGAAAGAAACGCAAAGAATCATTGGTATGTGATCCAAATTTATAGTGACCAAGAAGCCTTAACAAAACATTTGAATAGTCCTGGTTATCGCTTTATGATGAGCCAAATCCAAGGTAGTCTACAAAACGTTACTACAAAAGTACTAGATGGGGATATCCTCGTTAACCATGGTGGTCAAGCTTTTGTAAGACCTTAGTATTGGATATAATATAATTACGACTACAAATATAATTACAGTAAAGTTACTGCTAGCATATGCATATGTATGTGCTAGCAGTTTTTTGGTTATATAATAAGTAAAAGTCTTGATAGACTATAAGGAGTTACATATGACACAGCAAGAACGTTTATCTTATCTTGTAAAAGGATTAGTAGAAGAATATACAGAGAAATATAAAGACGAACATATTGAAATTCCTAATGATGAAGCAGAACAGTTTACACTTTTTAGGGCTTTATGTAATATTCGTGCTGCTGGTGCAATGCCTATTGAATGGATGAAAGTACAAGATGAATATTTAAATACATTGACTCTAGAAAAAGGTATTGTAAGGATTAAGGATATGGAGGAGAGGGAGCCTCAGATTTATTTGTGGCAAGGAGACATTACTCGATTATCTGTAGATGCTATTGTTAATGCTGCCAATAATCAATTACTTGGTTGTTTTGCGCCTAATCATAAGTGTATCGATAATGCCATTCATACTTTTGCTGGTATTGAGCTGCGTATGGAGTGTGCACGGATGATAGAATATATGGATATGCCTGAGAAAACAGGCGTGGCTCGTAAGACTTATGCCTATAATTTACCAGCCAGTCATGTTATCCATACGGTGGGACCTATTATTTATGATACTGTTACAGAGTTAGAAAAAGAACAATTGTCATCGTGCTATAGATCTTGCTTGGAGTTAGCTAATGCTTATAGTTTGAAGTCCATTGCATTTTGCTGTATTTCTACAGGTGAGTTTAGATTTCCGAATGAATTGGCGGCCCAAATTGCTATCGATACGGTGCGTACCTATTTAAAAGAAACTAATAGTAAAATACAAGTGGTATTTAATGTATTTAAGGATATAGATTATGAAATCTACAACAAATTATTGGGATAATATAGAACGTGTAAAAGATTTTTTGAATACAGCTGATGCGGTACTCGTAGGTATTGGGGCCGGTATGTCTACTGCAGCGGGTCTGACCTATAGTGGAGAACGTTTTCATAAATACTTCGATGACTTTCACAAAAAGTACGGTATCACAGATATGTATTCTGGTGGGTTTTATTCCTTTGAAAGTATGGAAGAGCATTGGGCGTGGTGGAGCCGTCATATATACTATAATCGCTATGATATTCCAGCTGGAGTCCCTTATGTACAGTTAATGAACCTATTACAAGATAAGAATTATTTTGTAATCACTACAAATGTAGATCATCAAATGCAATTAGCCGGCGTAGATAAAAATAGACTCTATTATATGCAAGGTGATTATGGATTATGGCAGTGCTCCGAGCCATGTCATCAAAAAACGTATGATAATGAAGAACAAGTGCGTCGTATGGTTAAGGAACAAAAGGATATGAAAATTCCTACTGAGTTAATTCCTCATTGTCCTAGATGTGGTGAATTGATGACCATGAATTTACGAATTGATGGCACCTTTGTACAAGACGAAGGTTGGTATGCGGCACAAAATAGATATGCAGACTTTATAGAACTATATAAAGATAAAAAGCTTATCATGCTAGAACTTGGTGTTGGCTATAATACACCGATGATAATCAAATACCCATTTATGCGGATGGCACATGATAATATAGACGCATTATATGTACCAATTAATATAGAAGACCAACCTATATCTTTTGAAATTCATAAAAATACTGTATCATTTAATAATGACATACAAAAGGTTATGAATGATTTGTTAGTTTAAGAAGGAGATAATGTACTATGAATTATAAATACACCTATGAAAGCCCATTAGGAACTATGGTTATGCTTGGTACATTATCATACTTAACAGATTTATTTTTTATTGATGAGGCTCATGCACCAAGTTATGATGATGCGGAGTATATAGAGCAGCTAACAGGTCCATTTGAAGTAACAATTATGTGGCTAGACCAATACTTTAATGGTAAAAAGCCTTTTATTACACCTCCTATCCAGTTAGAAGGCACTGACTTCCGTAAGTCTGTATGGTCTATATTACAAACTATACCGTATGGTGAAACTACAACATATGGAGAGATAGGTAAACAAATTGCACAGCAACAGGGGAAAGAGAAATTCTCGGCTCAAGCTGTAGGCGGTGCAGTAGGTCATAATCCTATTTCTATTATCATTCCATGTCACCGTGTTATCGGCAGCAATGGTAAATTAACAGGCTATGCAGGGGGCATTGAACGAAAGAAATATATGCTAGACCTAGAGTCCGAACATAAATAAAGTAATAGTAAATATAAAACATAGATAATAATAAATGAGATAATAATAAAAGAGATTACTCCTATGTATAGTCATATATACATAAAGGTAATCTCTTTTTTGTACTTAGATATAGTTGGTTGTAATGTAACTAGATACGGTTATGTAAATAAATATAGTAATAACTAGAATATGAGCAAATAGAATTCTTTAATATTGTACCTATTTTAAATAAATTTGTTTTCTAAGGTTCCAATACCACTTATAGAAACAGTAACAGTATCTCCTGGTTTTAACCAAGAGTATTTGCTTTCATTTTTACCTAATACAACACCACTAGGTGTACCTGTAAAGATAATGTCACCTTCTTGGAGTGTCATATAGGATGATAGAAAGGCAATAATGTCATAAGGCTTAAAAATCATCTGTTCTAGCTTCGCTTGTTGACGTATTTCACCGTTGACTGTTGTTGTAATAGTGGCACTTTCAAAGTCAAAATCATCAGGAGATACCATATTAGGACCAATAGGAGCAAAGTTATCAAGGGATTTGCCAAGTATCCATTGGGAGCCTCTAAACTGTAAGCTACGGGCGGAAACATCATTGCCAATTGTATAACCTAATATATGGTCTTTCGCATGTTCTGGAGATATATTTTTTCCAGACTTACCAATGATGATAACTAGCTCGCCTTCATAGTCATAATGGAATGCTTCGTCTTCGATGGTAATTGTATCATGATTACTTGCAAGAGCATTTGATGTTTTCATAAAGATTTCTGGGAAATCATGTGTAGCTAGACTAGTTTCGGCAATATGATCAGCGTAGTTAAGACCGATACAAATGATACTTTTAGGACTAGGAATTAAAGAATGTTTATTTTCGTTCATAATAGGGACCTCCTAATAGGGTGGGATACATATATCTTATGCTAATTATAATATAAAACAGTATGTAAAAAATATTTTTGACTAAATAATTTTATAGAGGCATTTTTGTCACATCCTACTTGTTATACTTTAAAAAAGTAATAAAAGGAGGAGACCCTATGTATATGCAAAGAAATGGTATAGATAAATTTACAGGTACTGCTGTATCTTGTGACATTACAAGTACTGGTTGTTGGTATGGTGATTTACCAGATTGTGTTCCTAATGAAGTAAAAGTAAATCGTGAAGATTATTATATTGATGAGATACAACATATTTCTATTAAGGAAACTATAAGTGTTACATATAAAATTAAATGGAATCATATTTCAAAACCCATAGAGGGTAAAATAGAGCCCCTTACTACTAAGAAGTATCCAATTGGGGAAAATCAAAAAAAATATTTGTTAGACCTCATGGGGCGTAGATTTTCTGACGATATTATTCTATATGATGAGGATGAGTGTTCTGTTGAAGTACAGCTTATCAACACTGAGGAGAAATCGTTCACATATGAAATCCCCTTTGACAATGATATGAGGTCCATGTCTATATTATTTAGACAAATCCTGGGTGAGCCTACATTACTTTTATTCGATGGGAATCGAGAAAAAGATAGAATTCAAGAGATTTATATTGAAGTGCAAAAAAATATATATCAAGACTATGGTGATGTAAATACATTATGTTTTCGTTGGAATGAATCGTCTATTTCCATTGATTGTAATAGTACACAATTTGGATATTCTAGCCATAGTCATAGTGAGTATGTAGATCCTCAAATGATTCATCAGTTGAAGCAAGACATTAACTTTCACCTAGGTGATACGTTATATAATTTAAAGGCCTTTAGTTTTAGTAAGAGTCATGAGCTTGATATGGATCCTGCTCGTGGTGGTATTGTAACAGTACGAATTAAATGGGCGCATAAAGAGGATACGTTATTTATAGGGAATCTAACAGATCAGTATGTGCCTACATGGTATAAAAATCTAATTAGTTTTATACGTACTCATTCAAGAGATAAATCTGTAGAAGTGTTTTTACAATCTAATCATAAATCCGATAGGAGCCTTTATACGTATTGCTCTGTATATATTTTTAAGGCTCATCAAGAGTTTTATTATCGTACCGATAGAAATGACATATATGAAGGGGATATTGTAAAAGTTCCTTTTGGATCAGATAATGCGGTTCGTACTGGTCGTGTAGAATCGATTTCCTATCATACGCGTTATGATGTACCTTATAATTTAAATCGGACAAAGTTTATTATAGATAAAGATGTAGAAGTTATTTATGATAAAAATCTTTATGGTTTAGATGCTATATATGACGAATAAAAGTAACATAAGTACAAATCTATATTAATATATACGAGTACTTAATTTATTATATATATGACTTATAACCTCTATAGAATCTATTGAAATTACAAGATGATAGTGATAAGATTAAATGTATATCAATATAAATGGAGGTTATTGTTATGAGCAAGAATATCGATTGGGATA
>OGIN01001382.1_pt1 | contig 12872 bp, 8 predicted proteins | sample 1571851 | NCBI WGS metagenome assembly OGIN01 (sample SAMEA2582123, study PRJEB24529) | metagenome | biome: Human gut stool | place: China | collected 2011 | reverse complement strand
ACATCCGACTTTCTCCGGATTGATCATGCCGCCGTCTGCCGTACAGAGTACATGCAGCGCCTCTTTCGACGCCCCGTAGCGGAACGTGAACATTTCACCGTCCATCTCGATCTCCAGCACAATGTCTTTTTCATTCCATTCGACTTCCGCAAGAACCTCCCGATGTGTCGTACTCTCAAATCCCGGGAAATACGGTGGGCAGTTGAAATCCGATGTATAAAGGACGAGCCGAAGTATCTGTCTGTCGTCTGTTTTTGCCCGCTCCAGATGCATCTGATGATTCATCGCCTGCACAACCGCCAGTCCGGCGCTCTCCTGTCCCTCCGGCAAAAATGACATCTGACAGGACACGGTCGTATGGAGCGCGCACTGTCTCTGTGCCAGCATTCCGACATATCGGTCTTTCTTTTTCTCTCCGGTCATCGCCATCGGCTCCAGCTCTTCCGCTAACTTCTGACGGATGCACCGGATCGAAAGTCTGGAATCCCGAATCGAATAGAACTTCTCATACGGTGTGCCTAAAAATACCCATTCCGGTTCCAGTTCTTCCGCGTCAAATTCATAGACCGATTTCTTCTTCGGCTTCTCCATCCACGGAAGACATTCCGGCGCGTCATATTCCCACTCTACTTTTCCGGTCTCCGGCGAAAATAACGGCCAGTCCCTCTCCCAGACAACCGGGCAGATAAAGGTCTCCCGCCCCAGATTCTTATAAGCTTTGTCGATCAACCGGGACGCCAGCATCACCGCATACCAGCTTCCGTCCGGTAGTTCCACAAGATCAGCATGTCCCACATTGATGATCGGACTTGTAAATCCCATATGGCGGTGCGTCATCACCGGATTTGCAGGATTTGCTTCATAGAAGCCGAAAATCTCCTTGCTTCTTGCAACCATCACTGCGTGGTAATGTTCCGTGCCGCCCTCTGCAATGATGAGATAATAATACGCCCCGATATGGTACAGGTGCGGCGCTTCCGGCGAACTTCCGACGCGCAGCGCGCTGTTAAAGATCGTCACCGGTTCCCCTGCCATTTTGAAATGCTCCATATCATATTTGGCAAGCCAGATGCCGCGCTCTTTTCCTCCGGCTCCATTATCCCACACATCTCCCGTGCCCATGATGTACGCCTGTCCGTCGTCATCAAAAAAGATCGATGCGTCGATCCCCGGCACATCCGTCAGCCAGTGCGGCTCGGACCATGGTCCCGCCGGATCTTCTGCGGTAATGATATAGTTTCCTTTGTCGCTGAAATTCGTATTGATGATGTAAAACAGCCCGTCATGATAACGAAGCGTGGGCGCCATCACACCGCCCACCAATGTATTTTTCTCCACATGAAATCCGTTTTCCGGCGTCATCGCGTTGCCGATCAGTTCCCAGTTCGCCAGATCTTTACTATGAAAGATCGGGATCGCCGGACTCATCTCAAAACTTGAACACGCCAGATAATAATCGTCGCCCACTCTGCAGATCGTCGGATCCGGATAATATCCCGGAATGATCGGATTTTTCAGTTTCTTTTCCATTGCAAATCGCTCCTTTTCTGTTTATTTTTCTTCCTTAACAAATAACACAACTTCCCCAAACATTCCGGTCGGTTCCATCGCCTCGTGTGAAAAATCGAACGGCGGCTGCGGATAGTTCAGCTGATCTCTTGCCGGAGTCGTAGCCACTTCGATCTGCAGTGTATTTTCCCCTGCTTTCAGATATGCTCCGACCGGAAGCTGATACGGCGGCGCCAGCCGGATGCCCGCCTGCTGCCCGTTCACAGTCACTTTCATCATCTCATACACATGCCCGGCTTTCAAATATGCCTCTTTCGGAAGCCGCTCCTCTGCTCCATCTAATGTCAATGTCTTTTCATACCGGATCACACCTGCAAATGCCGGCTCCGTATCTGAGATCGGAGTCAATGTCTTCACCGCATCCATCTTCATCGTCTCCGGATCTTCTTTCGCTTTTCTCTTTCCGACCATCCAGTCTTCGGAAAGATCGATCACATGGCAGCCCTCTGTCATTTCCGCAAAAGAACGATGCGCGCTCTCACACACGATTTCTTTTTTCTCCATAAGGACACAGCTTTCGCCCGGCTCTAAATCCACCGAAACCCAGACGCCCTTTCCATGTTCCGCCGGTTTTACTTCCGCATTTTCATAACAGTCTTTCATTGCATCATAGTATACCACATCTTCACCGATCGGCAGGCATACGTTTCCGGAAAATCTCTGTTCTGCCGACTCGTTAAGCAGCATAAAAATGTGACGGTCTTTCTCATAATGATAGACGCTCAGATTCTTGTACGCCGGAGCTGCTTCCACCTCATACATTCCATACGCTTTCAATGTCTCACATAAGTTTATGAGCGGTACTTGCACGCAGGATTTTGGAAGCCGGATTTCTTTCTCTCCCTGACCGATCACCTGATCCGGCATCGCATCCACAAAGAACACCGGAAGCCCGTCCATCTGCGTAAGCACATCTGCAAGACGCGCCGGGATCTGTTTCACATATGGGATCACAAGCCCCCCAAACGTTTCCCCGTTGATCTGCAGTGTATTTCCGTCGCATGCGCCGTTGTATGCGGAAAGATCACAAAGCATATCCAGACTCACGATATCCAGATCGATCTGGCTTCCCAGCAGCTCTCTGCAAACTTTCTGCATCGGCATATGCTCTCCGCTCCAGTCCGCTTCTCCGTCATAAAGCACTGCCACCGACGCGATATGCCGTCCGCCGCTGAGCAGATCGCACATCCGGTTTCCATATTTCATCAGCTCTGCAAAATACGGAAATTCCGGGTTGTTTCCTCTCGCATAAAAATGCGGCGGGCAGTCGATATCCGGATAATCCGCCATCGAAAATGCATGCGGTACCAGATAGTTCACCCCTTTCGCAAGCAGATGATCCAGCAGATATTTCATATCCCGCACACCAAAACTCCATCCGTACGCACCGAACAATTCACACATCGTGCGCCCTTTCTTTTTCGGATCCAGATGCCCGCAGGACGCGCCCATTTTTCCAAGTGCATAATGATAAAATTCACCGTCCGCATCGACCATACCTCTTCGCGTCTCCACCGGAGCTCCGTACACGATCTGACCTCCGATGCAGTCGATCCCTGCCATATCCTGACCGGACATGGCGCGGAAATAGTGCGCCGCTCCCATTCCGAGACGGCTGTGGATACCGTTGTCCTCGACCACATGTCCGATATACTCCACGCCATGTTCCCTACACCATGCACCGATCATATCGCTGAAATTCTTCTGATACAGTTTCGATACCATATCCATATAATCATAACGGATCTGTACGCCCATCTGTTTTTCTTTCGTCTCTGCAAACAAATACGGGAGATAAGAAAGGAATGCGTTTCCGTATTTTTCTTCCATCATCTCCTGCAGCTCGTCGCTCCAAGGAAGCGGCATTTTCCGTCTTCCCACATTCATGTCAAATCCCATCTCCGACGTATTGCCGAACTGCGGTTCATCGGAGAAGAATCCCGCGATCGTCTTGCCGAATTCATCCGCATAATGTGCATAATGCGCCTCATACACGCCCTCGATCTGCGTGTGCGCCGACTCTTTGTCAATCATATTGATGTAGGACTCGTTTCCTCCGTCAGTTCGTGTTTTGTAGATCACATAGACTCTCCACTGTCCCTCCGGAAGTTCAAACGTTGCAAACGTTCCGTCAAATGTATCCGTCAGATCAATCACTTCTTCCGTGAACACGTCGCCCTCATAAAAACGCACTGCCACGATCGCCAGCATACGGTTATTTTTCCGTTCTTCTTCATTGACCGGTTTTCCGATCTCCCAATATCCGATCGTCGGTTTCAGCATCCGGCTGATGTTCAGTGTGAGTTTGTGACTGCTGCCGAACACATCCGCCGTCGTACAGTTGATATACAGCTTTTTCCGCTCCGGATATTTCTTCTCGATCAGTCCGTTCGCGTATCCGGTCGGGAAATGTTTGTCGTCGAGGATCCAGATTTTCATATCCCTCTTTTTTGCCTCGTCGATCACGATATCCATATCATGCCACCAACCGTCGCCGCAAAAATCATCATGCGGGCGCGCTTCCACGCAGGCTGCCTTGATTCCGCTCTCCGCGATCTTCCCGATCTCCTCCCGTAAAATCTCTTCCGCTTCGCCGCGCATCCATAAAAACGGGAAAATATGATTCTCTGCCATTCTTGTATGTCCTCCTGCTTTCGTTTTTAACTTGATAGTAACACAGTTCACGACAGAGTTCATTTCCGATAACGACGAAAATGGGGATGATTTTTTTCCTTTCTTTTTCCTATTGAAAAAACAGGTCAAAAAAGAAATACTCTTTTTTGACCTGTCTTTCTGATTTCCTATGATTTCGGACATCCTACAACTCAATTCTCGTATAAGTAATAAGTTTCACTTCTCCTGTCATTCCATAATCGACAACCGTTGTATGTACATTAAACAGTGCCGCAGGATCCGCCCCTGCTTCCGCCTGATTTTCTTCCATTCCTGCATTGGCATTATTTGCATTTGCGGCAAGCGCCATGGAAAATGCTTTTCCTTTCTCATAATATCCTCTCGCAAGAAGCCGGTTATTCAGACTGGTCGTGACTTCCACACGGATTTCATTTTCTCCATCTTTCAAAAGATCGCTGATGTCTACTGTCAATGCGTCAAAATCTACCACATCTGCCTGTTTTCCGTTTACCCACACACGAACCGTATACTTGTTCACACTTCCAATCTTCAAAACCACACCGTTTCTCTCCGACCATTCTTCCGGAAGTTCAAACGTCGCGTGATACTGCCCGATTCCCGACACTTCCGGTCCGACAGCTTCGATTTCTTTCCATGGTTTCAACATTGTCTCACCGACAGAAATCTTTCTCTTCGCCGTCTCATAATATACTTCTTTTGTCACGATTCCAAGTCCGCGGTCCTCGATGATTTCTTTTTTCTCACCCTCGTTCCAGTCTTCCACTTCCAGTGTCCAGATGGGCAGTTCAATATCTTCCGGAACTTCCACAGAAATTTCCTTTTTCGTTCCATCTGATAATAACGCCTCGTATGTTCCTGATACCCAAGCTGCTGCCTGAAGATGTTCTCCCTCTTTTTCAATCTCTGCAAATGTATGGGAAACCACATGTAAGTCTGCCGCTTCTTTCTGATCGATCACATACATACATGCCGCTCCCGGAGCCAATGTCAGATCAAGAACAGTGCATCCTGCTTCCTGCCGATATGCCCCCGTTTCTCTTACTGTTCCGTTCCAGCAATCGATCTCATATGGTTTTCCGACTCCGCGCACTTTCATTGTAAATGAAAACGCTTCTGTTTCACTGTACTGCATATTATAGGCATAAACAAACAGTTTCCCCTCTGCTTCCTGTACATGCGTCAAAATATGTTTATTGCTCTCTGCAAATTCCGTGATCGGTCGGATATCCAATTCCTGCAAGATCCGGTATACGTCTTCCTGATGCTCTGCCTCCCGTACGTTTGCAAGAGATTTCATCTCCGCAACAATGTGCTGAAGTCTTTCATCTTCACCGTCATAGAACGGAGTCCGGATTGCCGCTTTTCCATGCGTCTTTGTGATACCGCCCGGACGGATTGTCTCATTGACTCCATTCACATACAAGATCGGCAGACCTTTTTTTGCCATTGCAAGCAGTTTTTCTGCTGTCCGAACCGGAAGTGTTTCCTGATAGATGATCAGCGCCCGATATCCCGGTCCATCCGGAAGAAGCTCTCCATCTTCAAAATCCACAAAGTCTTCTTCCAGAATCTGCGGTGCAAAATAATCCCATGTATAACCGGCATTTTGCAGCCTCATATCTTTCCAGTATAACCCCTCATTTCCGCGCATCAATTCATTCGCATATAATTTCCGTTCGTCTCCTCCCATGATAAGATTGTTAAAGTTATAATCTAAACGAAGAATTCCGAGATCCATCCTTGGTTTTCCCTGACGAAGCAGCATCTGATATCTCGCGATCATTGCCGTCCAATCTTTATAATGTATATAAGACGGCTGTCTCGATCCAAACCGTTCGGAAAAAATCGGCCACATTCCCTCATGTCCCGGCCAATATGTCGATTCTTCCGAGCCGCGTATACTGGAGTACCCGTGCAGCACTGTCTTTGTCACACCCGCTGCAAACTGTGTAAAGATAATCTGTGTATAAAAATCAAGACCCATCATGTAATTCAGAAGCGTTGCACCCGTTTCACTGGAATACGTTCTGTTGTAAATGTGTGCCGGTCCTGCCAGATTTCGGTAGGATTCGATCTGTGATGCAAATTCCAATGATTCCGTCTCAATTCCATCCACATATTTTCCCGGCTGTGAAATTTCAAACGGCAACCCATAAGAAATTTCCGCCCGCAATGTCATATTATGTGTATGCAGCCATTCCTGCATCGGTTTCAGCATATTTTCCATATACATATCCGTCATCGTCTGATACAGGTCATTGTAAAGTTTCTCCGTAAACACCTCATCTTCGCAGATATAATAATAATGATATACCGGCTGCATCATTCCCGGCTGTTTTAAGATCAACGGCAGATATGGCGTCAGATCATAGCCTCTCCTTTTTTCAAATTCTTCCAGAAAATGATATCCCCAGAACTGTCCGCCTTTCCCGAATGTCCCTAATTCCAGCGAATCCATATACATCATCGCGCGTCCGTTTTCTTCCACATTTTTACGTAGTTCAGGGGTCAATACCGTATTCTCCCAGTAATCGATAAATGCTTCCACACCGTATCGGTCAATATAGTTGATCGTATAGGAGGTACTTACCGACGGTTCCGCAGTCTGTCCTGTTCCATGGATCCAGAAGAAGAATAACAGATAATCTCCGTCTTCCGGCGCTGTCCATATAAGAACTTCCTCTTTTACCTGATCTGTCAAGATCATACTTTTCTTCCGGTCAAGACATGTTTTTCCATTTTTTTCTCCTGCGATGCGGATCGCTACGACCGCTTCCAATTCCTGTTTCGTCACACCCGGCATCGTCAATTCTGATTTCAGGATTGCTCCGCTTCTGCTTTCTCCTGCTTTTACAGTTTCCACCGCATAATCCAATTCTTTCGCCGCCGCTTTATCATCCGGCGTGATCGTGATCAGGTTTGCATTGGACCAGTTTGTTCCACTTGTCATACTGACGCCCATTTTTCTTTTCGTTGTCTCCTCCACGATCGTATGAGAATCATGTACCCATTCCTCGGATCCCCAGCCGTACAGTTTGGAATCCGCTCCCGGTTCTTCCATCGCCAGAAACTCCACTGCACCGAATCCGGTTTCCTCCAAATCTGCAATCTCCTCTTTTAATGTTTCATCTGTGTGGAATCCCTCTGCCAGCCACCAACGTACATCCGGTCGATATTGGATTCCCGGATTCTGCAATTTTTCATACTTCTTCATACTCTTAACACCTCTCCTAAATTTCATTTCACAACGATGCATTCTTTTCCCTTACCTCTTTCATTTCAGCAGCTTGCGCTTCCAGCTTTTCTTTCGTCAGCGGATAGGCGCCTGCAAAAATGATAGATCCCAGAATACCAAGCACTGCCGGGATCACGATCGCACCAATGATGATCACTGTTTTTACTCCATCCGGCTGCTGCGCTGCCGCCGAATCAAATCCAACTGCTGCCAGCATATATCCCGGGATTGCTCCGCCGATACCCATTGCACATTTTGTGATAAAACTGGACAGTGCCGCTACCGCCGCCTCGGCGTGTACATTCATTTTTAAATTAACATAATCGGTATTATCCGCCTGAATCCCATAAGACAACGGCATACACAATCCACTTGCAAAACCGCCTGCAATCGTAGCAATCATCAAAATCGGAACATTCGTCACATCGATCAGCCGGATCAATGGAATCCCCCCCACTGCGATCACACCAAATGCATAGAGTTTTTTCTTTCCAAGCTTCTGGATCAGCTTTCCGACAAGCAGGCTTGCCGGAATCAATGCGATCAACTGTACGAGTGAAACAACACTGATCAAAGACAGATTTCCGATTACGTATGTAAAGAAATATGCAAGCATCGTATTTGTCACAGACATTCCGATCATATAAGCAAGACTGCTTAAAAACGTAACGATCACCGGACGCTGTACCAAAATTTTAAACAAGTCTTTTAATTTATACTTGCTGTCTCCCGGCTGCTGTGTCACGCGTTCTTTCAGTCCAATTGTACCGACCACTGAAAATGCAACCACAATAATCGTGACAAAAATAACAAGACGGATATATCCGGCAGCCTCCGTCGTATTTCCGATAATAATCGGCGCAATCATATTCAGTCCGAACATCCCGACCATATATACGACGCCTTTTAAAGAACTCAGCATATTCCGCTCTTCCATATCTGTTGTCATGACCGGGAGCATACTGTTCAGAGAAATATCCATCACAGGGAACAGGACGCCGATCAACAGATAAGATACATACGCGATCGCCAGTTTTCCACTTGTCGCCATCAACGGACCAAACCAGAGCAGTAAGAAATTCAACGCGCACAAAATGGATCCCACGACCAATGTCGGTCGAAAATGTCCATGCTTTGTCGTCGGAATATGGTCGATCGCAAAACCGACAAACGGATCATTCAATCCATCCAATACTCTTGCGATCAAAAATAATGTTGCACAGGACGCCGGACTCAACCCAACAATATTCGTGTAAAAGATCAGCAGATATGATCCAAGAATTGTCTGGATCGGGATATTGCCCAGATTAACCAGCGCATAAGATATTTTTTCTTTTAATGTCACTTTGTCACTCATAACACTTCAGATTCCTTTCTTTGCAAAACTTTGATGTCAGTACAAACAGTCTTTTTGACTTTTGCGCATAAAAATGCGCAAATTGCCCCTCATCTTTCTTTTCAGAGTTTCATACTTTCTTTCACTATTTTTCGTCTTTTTATGCATAAATTCCGAAATGTTTCTTGATATTGCTATTATACTGCGCTACAATTCGATTATGAATCACTCTGATTGCTCAAAATAATGTAAATATTGCTCTTAAAAGGAGAAAGATCATGTACGATCCGATTATCAAAGAATTATTTCCAAACCGGAAATCCTTATATATGGAACAGCTGCTTTCTGCCCCAACTCACGATTCCTTTGAACTTCCGGAATCATATGAACGGAATGATGCACTCTGGAAACGGCATAATCTGGATTATTTAAACGGCGATTATAATCTGTCACATACATGCTCTCACTATGGTCAGAATTTCTTTCCATCCACATTTGCAAGGAAAGCGCTTCTCTATCTGCAGCTTTTATGCTCCGTCACCTTTTCAGAAAAGCATTACACGATCCGAAAGGATCTTCCCTCCTATCTGATCGCACAGACATTTTATGGGAAAGGGCTTCTCCGCTATGATGGAAAAGAATACACCTTAGTTCCCGGAGACCTCTTCTTCATCGACTGTCGGCAAAAACACGAATATTTTGCAGTTTCCAAGAAAGGATGGGGATATCGCTTTATCCACTTTGACGGATATTCCATGTCCGAATATTACAAAAAAATCCTGGAAAGCGGCAATGTCCGTTTCACTTTTTCAGACACTTCCCACTTCCAGGAATTATTCAAAGAATTGATATTAATAAATTATGGAACAGATTCCAACAAAGAAGTGATCACAAACCGCATTTTGACCGATATGATCACAGAAATCTTCTGTCAGCTTCCCCAATATCAAGATTCCGGTTCACCGGAATTTATCGCCGAGTTATGCGATTATCTTCAAAATTCATTTACGCAAAAACTGACTCTGGACAAGATTGCCGCTGAATGTAATTTGAGCAAATTTTATGTAAGCCGGGAGTTTAAGAAATATACCGGCAAAACCATCTTCAATTATATTACGGATCTTCGGATCGCACTTGCTCAAAGGCTTCTTCGTTACAGTAATCTTTCTATCAATGATATCGCCGATCAGATTGGTTTTGACGATCACAATGGCTTTTACAGAGCTTTTACGCAGCGTGAAGAGATGTCGCCGTCTGCCTATCGGAAATATTGGAAGACCTTTTAACTTCCTGATAAACTGGCGTTTTATCGCTTCTTCAAAAGAATACACTTAGCCACAGCAAATAAAAAATAAGGAAAAATACTTGACAATTTTAGTAGGGATTCTTATAATGAACATTGTTCAGTTTGGATGGAGGGATATTTTTGAACACGACGATTACTTCAAAAGACGAAATCTTATGCGTATGCCGGGAATTGATCCGCAAAGAGGGTTATAAAAGTATCAATATACGGCATGTAGCAAAATGCTGTCATATTTCCGTCGGATCTGTTTACAACTATTTTGAATCAAAAACAGATTTGATCGCTGAAACGGTAGCCAGCGTCTGGTGCGATATCTTTCATTTTCCGGATGACCGGAATCCGGAATCAGACGATCCGGACGAATCCGAAATCTTTCAAAGCTTCCCCGATTGTGTCGCATGGATCTTTGACAGACTCAAACAGGGAGAAGAAAAATATCCCGGATTTTTTTCACTTCATTCGATGGGGTTTATCGAAGAAGAAAAAATAGACGTTCAAGAAAGGATGGATCGCTCTTGGTTTCATATCCGGCAAAGTCTGGTCGTCGTTTTAAAAAATGACGACAATATCCGGTCAGATGCCTTCGATGAAAATTTTACCGAGGAAGACTTCGCAGAGATCATATTTTCCCTGATTCTCGCCTCATTCGTACAACATGACTTTGACGCAAAGAGAATCTTCAACATGATCCGGAAAATGCTTTATTAGCATCTTCATTTTTGCTTCTTGTACACTGACGCTCTGATGAAAGGAGAGGAAAAACATGAAAGTCCAAAAAAGAACTCTTTTATTGATTGCCTGCCTTGTTTGGGGAATCGCAGGCTTTAATATTTTGCGTATCGGTCTTTTAGCATACCGTCCTTATATTTCTGTTTTGAATGTTATATGGTCCTTACTTGTTTTTGCAATATTTCAAACGTTTATTTTCGGACGTCTGGTCAAAAAACATACGCAAAGAATCCTTGATTACGAAGAAGAAAAGCAATACTTTTTCAACTTCTTTGACGGGAAATCATTCTTGATCATGGCTGTTATGATGACCGGAGGTATTTACCTGCGCGTCTCCGGACTTGGACCGGAACATTTTATCGCCGTCTTTTATTCGGGACTGGGCGCCGCTCTTTTGTTGGCAGGCATTTTATTTGGAAAAAATTATTGTTTAGAAAGGATAGAGAATAGAATATGAAACGACTTTTAAACACAGCAATCGGATATTTTATCGCAGCATCTGCAGCCGGTGTCTTTTACCGAGAATTTACAAAATGGAACGGATTTACCGGAAAAACAACTTTAGGATTTGTACATACGCACCTGTTCGTATTAGGTATGTTTCTCTTTTTGATCCTTGCACTGACATGCAAAGAAGAACACGAGCTTTTGGAATCCAAGACTTTCAAAAGGTTCTATATCGTCCATAATATCGCACTTCCGTTTATGGCAGGCATGATGGTCGTAAGAGGAATCCTCCAGGTCTTAAATGTAAACCTGACGCACGCGGCAGACGCCGCGATTTCAGGAATTGCAGGAGTTTCCCATATCCTGATCACGTTCTCTTTGCTCCTGTTCTTTATCATGCTGAAAAAATATCTTATAAAAGAAAAATAAGAACGTTTCAGGGGCAGATTTGATCCAATTGAGTTAAATCTGCCCCTGCTTGAAACTATCGCGCTTTGTACTTACCGAAGAAAGAAGCGTCGATCCCGTACTTCCGTCGGAGTCTCCTCGGGTGTTTCCGAACAATCACATGGTTCTTCCGAAACGTTTCCACACTGTACGGAAGCTGCTCCTGTCTCAATGGCAGCCCCAAAAGAGATTGGGATCTCGATACACAAATTCTGAGTGACCGTAAACGTGCAAGATGTCTGCTCTCCGCCACAGGTTGTTCCCTGACGTATGATCGGCGTTCCGCAGCATGTTGCCGTAGCAGTTCCCGGTGTCGCATAAGGTGTAATAGTAACCGGAACACAAATACTCTCTTTCTGATAGAAAATAGATTCGCAGGACTCGCCTGATCCGCAAACCGGACCACAGACCGTCAAACCTGTCGCAGTAGTATTTCCGCCAAATAAGCAGACGTTGACCGGACCGATCGTGTACACTGTGCGCAGCGAAAAGCATACTTTCATATAGCCTGTGATTTTATTTAACGGAAAATCTAATTTTAAACCGACACAGCCGGTAGGTTGATCGGGATTCTCCGCTGTTTTTATTTCTGCATTTTCTCCCCATAGGATCGTTTGCGGGTCGTCATTAATCGATACGCTGAGATCCACGATATCTTCCTCTTTGATAAAAGGACAAATTCCAAATAAAAGATGGCTCAGATCCGCATCTTGCGGTTGGTCATTTCCAACACCGACAATATCATAACAAAATTTCTGATGTTCATTTTCTGAGGGTGTAAGAATTGAGTCTTCCAGGTTTAAAGAGATCACAAAAGGAAGTCTTCGTTCTCCGGTCATACCGGAGTAATCGATCTGCAAATTACAGGATGGATTTACTTTCATTTTTTAACCTTTTTATAATGAGATTCTATATATAATATGGAAAGAAAAGAAAATGTTGCACAGATCGAATTCTTCAGCATCCATGTACAACGAGATCTCATTGCCCCTTGTACACCGGCGCTATTCTTAAGAAATAAAAAAGAACCGCTGTCATAGAAAAACTATCCCAACGATCCTTTTTATGCCGCAGACCGGACTTGAACCGGTACGGGATTGCTCCCGAAGGATTTTAAGTCCTTTGCGTCTGCCTATTCCGCCACTGCG
>OGIN01001366.1_pt1 | contig 13097 bp, 17 predicted proteins | sample 1571851 | NCBI WGS metagenome assembly OGIN01 (sample SAMEA2582123, study PRJEB24529) | metagenome | biome: Human gut stool | place: China | collected 2011 | reverse complement strand
AAAAAGTAGAAAAAAATAGAATTTGCAGTTGCTAACCATTCATGCGTTTGTCGTGTAAGTGTTATAGTTTTACATGGACAGAAATTGTCAAAATGATTATAATAAAAGAATTAACATTATTATCGTGTGAAGAGGGTTTTTATGGAAAAATATTTTACTATTGTAAGTGACGGTTCCTGCGATCTGCCGGAAGAGATCGTGAAAGAAAAAGAAATCGGCGAGGTGCATTTCCTGGTTTCTTTTGACGGAAAAGAATATAAAAAAGAAGGTGTAGAAATCCGTCTGGAGGATTTTTACGGGAAAATGGTGGCGGAGTCCAATGTTTTTCCGCTGACAGCGGCACCGTCTCCAAATGATTATTATGAAGTTTTTAAAGAAAAGGCAAAAGAGGGAAAAGATATCCTTTGTATCTGTATTTCCACCAAGCTTAGTTCCTCCATGCAGTCCGCAGAGATCGCAGCAAAGATGCTTGCAGAGAAGTATCCGGACATTCAGGTGAAGATCATTGACTCTCTGGCCTGTACGTTGATGCAGGGGCTTTATGTGCTGGAAGCCTGCAGACTTCGTGACCTGGGTTATACTCTGAAAGACAGCATTGAAAGAATGAACCAGCTGACAGATACCCAGAGGATCTTTTTTACGGTAGGAAATCTGGAATATCTGGAGCACGGCGGACGCATTGGAAAGGTTGCCAGCATTGCAGGTAAGCTTCTCAATGTGAAACCGCTGATTACCTTAAAGGACGGTGAGATTTATTCACCGGGGCTGAAAAGGGGCAGAAAAAAATCTATGGCAGGAACCATTGACCTGCTTCTTGATTACATGGAAGAGAACGGGTATACTCCAGAGAACTGTTCCCTGGTCATTGGTTACTGCTATGGATATGAAGAAGCGGAGAGCTTCCAGAAAATGCTGATGCAGAGCCTGGAAGAAAAATTCGGAACAACAGAGACAGTTCCCATTCACCGGATCGGAGCTACCATCGGTGTGCATACAGGCCCGTATGCCATTGGGATTGGAATCATCCGGCGGAGTGATATGGTATAAGCTTAAAAAAGAACAGGGCCGGCAGACGATTAATGTCTGTCGGTCCTGTTTTGGTATCTGCGGGCCGGATGATAAACAAGCACTGCGATGAGAATAAGCAACGCTGTTGTGGACAGGCTGACAGGATAAACCATCATCAGGCTGGAAAAACTGCGGTGGTTCGGGAATACGGCATATACCCATGCAATCCTGGTTCCGCAGACACCGATGGTTGTAAGCAGTGCCGGGACAAAAGAAATCCCGAAACCCCGGAGATAGCCGGACATGATCTCATAGAGCAGACTGAAAATGTATGCGGAAAAGATAATGACCAGACGGGTATAACCGATGTCAATAACCTGGGGATCACTGTTAAACAGGGAGAGCAGGAATTTTCCGCTGGAGAGGATCAGGATGGCAGCTGCAGCAGTTGTTACCAGACCTTCGGCTACACATAACAGCAGAACTTTTTTGCATCGCCGGATCTGCTTTGCGCCATAATTCTGTCCCACGAATGTTGTGCAGGCCTGGCTGAATGAATTAAATACATAATATACCAGGATCTCAATATTGAAGGCTGCACTGGATGCTGCGATCACAAGAGTTCCAAGACTGTTGATAGCAGACTGGATCACCAGATTGGCGATATTAAATACGGCACTCTGGATTCCGGCAGGAAGTCCGATCCGCAGGATCTTCAGGAGACAGGCTCTGTCAATGGATAGTTTATGTAAGTCAAGATGTACCATTTCTCTGTTTTTGTCAGTTTGATAAAAAGAATGGAGGAGCTGACAATATTGGCGATCACTGTGGCTGTGGCAACTCCGTTCACATTCATTCCAAGGACGATTACAAAAAAGAGATTCAAAAGCACATTCAATACACCGCCGCAGAACAGGGCCAGAAGAGGTGTCCTGGTATCGCCGGTACTGCGGAAAATAGCAGCCTCAAAATTAAAGAGAAAGATCACAGGCAATCCCAGAAGATAAATACAGATATACAAAAGTGCATATGGAAAAACATCTGCCGGAACATTAAGCAGATTTAAGAAACAGGGCTGTTGGCACCTACCGCAGCAATGGCAACAGTACGGTCTGTGCTGGAAAAATTTCCTACGATCGCAATATCCGATGCGTTAAACAGCTGTTCCAGAATTCCGGTTGCTGCTACAGGGAGAGCGTACAGAGGAATCTTATTCCAGATAGAACCGTTCAAGATATCCAGCTTTGCGGTCTGTTTTTTTGATTTCATAAAGAACACCTCATTGATTTTAGTAAAATGATAATGCAAACAGAAGCTTTTTTGCCTCATACCATATACAGTATATATCCTTGGAAAAATAATAGCAAATACCTATTAACTATGATATTATATAGCTAATAAGAATGATAGGAAGATGCTTATGGAAGTTCGTGAATTACGTTATTTTCTGGCAGTGGCAAGGGAAGAGAATATCACAAGGGCAGCAGAGAGCCTGCATATTGCACAGCCTTCTCTGTCAAAGCAACTGATGGAACTGGAGAAGAAACTGGGGAAAAAACTTCTGATCCGTGGAAAACGGAAGATCACTCTGACAGAGGAGGGGGTTCTTTTGCGCAAGCGGGCAGAAGAAATCCTGGAACTGGTGGAGAAGACCCAGCAGGAAATCAGCTCAGATACGGAAGATGTCATCGGAGATATTTATATGGGTGGAGGTACGCCGCCATCGGTTCTTGGGGCAGCTGCGAAGCTTCGGGAACGATATCCGGATGTGAAGTTTCATTTTTACAGTGGAGAGGCCACAGACGTGTCGGAGCGATTGAACCATGGAACACTGGATTTTGCAGTTATGCTGCAGCCCATTGACAATGTGAAATACGATTTTTTTTCCCTGAAAGAGATTTCACAATGGGGAATCCTTGCAAAGAAAGACGATCCATTTTCCAGCGGAAAAGTGATAACAAAAGAAGATATCAGGACAATGCCTCTCATCATGCATCAGAGAATTGGTCTTCAGAATGAGATTGCGCACTGGGCAGAAATGGATGTGGAGGACTTAAATATTGCGGCAACCTATAATGTGGTTCATGGAAGCCCCATTTCTTTTGTACAGCAGGGGTTAGGGTATTTTCTGACAACCAGAGAGATGCTGGCACCGGAACTGGATCCGGAAGTATGTTTTCTTCCGCTGGAACCCCAGCTTCCTACCAGACAGGCTCTGGTATGGAAAAAGCATGCGGTATTCAGTAAGGCAGCAGAGATATTTAAGAGTATAATTATAGAATAGATCAGGAGGAAAAAGTAATGAAAACAAGAAGATTAGGAAAAACAGAGCTTCAGGTCAGTGAGATCGGTTTTGGAGGAGAATGGCTGGAGCGCCATCCGGAGGAGGAAAGTATTGAGCTGATCCATTATGCATCTTCAAAAGGAATCAATATCCTGGACTGCTGGATGCCGGACCCGAAATCCAGAAATATCATTGGGGAGGGAATTAAGGAGAACCGTGACAAATGGTTTATCCAGGGACATATCGGATCAACCTGGAAGGATGAGCAATATTACCGTACCAGAGAGATGGAGTATGTGCGTCCTGCATTCGAAGATCTTTTAAAAAGACTCCAGACGGATTATATTGATCTTGGAATGATCCATTACGTAGATTCTGAGGAAGAATGGGATGATCTTCAGCAGTCTGAATATATGGATTACGTAATGGAACTGAAGAGAACAGGTGTGATCCGTCATATCGGTATGAGCTCCCATAATCCGAAAGTGGCGAAGAAAGCGGCAGAATCCGGCTATGTGGAGATGATCCTTTTCAGCATCAATCCTGCTTTTGACATGCTTCCTGCAAGTGAGAACATTGATACCATGTTTGCAGAAGAGTTTGACAGCAGTCTGAAGGGAATCGATGCAGACCGTGCCCGCCTGTACAAAGCATGCGAGGAAAATGATGTGGGAATCACAGTTATGAAGGGCTTTGCAGGCGGAAGACTTTTTGACGAAAAACGATCTCCTTTTGGTGTAAGCCTGACACCAGTACAGTGCATCCATTACGCACTTACAAGGCCTGCAGTCTGTTCCATCATGTGCGGCTACGACACAAAAGAGCAGGTCAATGATGCCGTAGCATATGAAACAGCAACGGAGGAAGAAAAAGATTACGCGTCTGTGATCGCTAATGCACCATTCCATTCTTACAAAGGTGAGTGCACCTACTGCGGACACTGCAAGCCATGCGCGGCAGATCTGGACATTGCCATGATCAATAAATTCTACGATCTTGCAACGATGCAGCCGGAAGTCCCCGCAACCATAAGATCCCACTATGAACTTCTGGAGCACAAAGCCTCCGAATGCATCGGCTGCCAGGAATGCGAAACCCGCTGCCCGTTTGGAGTGCCGATCGCAGAGAGGATGGAGAAAACTGAGAAGTTGTTTGGGTGTTGATATCTGATACAGGAGGCCTTGGGAATGATGAAACAAAACATAGAAAAGTCAAGAGAACTGGAGTTTGCGATATTTTGTATTGAAAATATAGCAGCAAAACTGGGTGTAAGTGCAGAAAAGGTATATGATGCGCTGACAGAAAAAAGTGATATTTTGAATGATTACATCATTCCGGAATATGAGATACTTCATACCCAGGGGAAAGAATATATTGTGGATGATATTATTGAGGTTATGAAAGAGAGAGGTGTTTTGTAATGATAGTATATCATGGCTCATGGCTTGAAGTGAAAAATCCAGATTTAAAACATTCCCGGTCAGATGTTGATTTTGGTAAAGGATTTTATGTGACACCTCTCAGAGACCAGGCTGTGAAATGGTGTGGAAAATTCAAACGGCGCGGTAAACAAGGGATTGTTACAACCTTTGAGTTTGAAGAAAACGCACAGGAAAATCTGAAAATTTTGAAATTTGATTCTTATTCTGAAGAATGGCTGGATTTTATTATGAATTGCAGAAGAGAAAAGGATGATTCAGATTATGATATTGTTATGGGCGGAGTGGCCAATGATAAAGTGTTCAATACGGTTGAACTGTATTTTGATCAGTTGATTGACAAAAATGAGGCAATTAGCAGACTGAAGTATGAAAAGCCGAATATGCAAATCTGTTTTCGCACAGAGGAGTCTTTGGAGCATCTTCATTATGAGAGGAGTTTTGAAGTATGAATGCTAATCCGATTTTGTTACAAAAGAAATATGTACGGATAGTAGAATTATTTGCAGAAAAAATGGGGATTTCTGTTGAAACAGCATTGGGTATTTTTTATCATTCACAGCTGTATCAGTTGATAAGTGAGGGAATTTCAGATATGCATTGTATGAGTGATGGATATCTGGCGGAAGAGCTGGAAATAGAATATAACAAAAAACAGCCATGGAACATGGAATAAGTAACAAGGGGAAAAAATCATGCAGGTAGAACAATACGTAATGGCCTATGGCATTGAGCAGGACAGGATCAGGGCGATCATTCCGGAGGGATTTGTTTCTCTGCGTCCGGTTCTCAGAATCAATGCAGAGATCCAGGACAACAGTAATGGTTATCTGGAATTTAACACACCGGTAGAAAAAGACGGAAACAGAGGTTGGCTGAATATCGGTTACTGGAATGAAGTACAATTTCAGAAAGAAGGAAGGACAACTACTTTTCAAACAGATTTCATTGAAATTTCATTTACAGGAGTAGGAATCGAAGGCTCCTGCCCGGCAGAAAAAGACAATGCGGGATGTTATTTCCTGAAAGAAACACCGGAATTAAAAAAGCCGGAGACGATCACCGAGAATAAAGAATTCTGTGACTGCACATTTCAGTGGAAGTTTACTGAAAAGGATGCCCATGGTGTCAGCATCGGAAAAACCCTTCCAGCCTATCCACAAGAGCCGGAAACGACCTATCCCAGAGATACATTTACAGCAGAAAATGCAGCAAAAATTCCATGCAGACAGGTGCTGGGAACATATAAAGTTATTTTTGAAAGATAGTAAAGTAAAGATAACGAAAAAACAGTCATAGCAGACAGAAAATAGACTAATACAGGGCAAGAGGAGGACTAGCTTATGTTTCGAAAAATGAGAAGATCCAAACAGGAATTAACCAAAGAAGAATGTATCGAAATCCTGAAAAAAGAACCAAGAGGCGTGCTTTCCGTGCAGGGAGAGGATGGATATCCCTATGGAATGCCTATGACCCACTGGTATAACGAGAAAGATGGAAAAATCTATTTCCACGGAGCAAAATCTGGTCATAAGATTGATGCCATCAAAAATTGTGACAAAGTTTCATTCTGTGTTATGGACGAGGGATATCGAAAGGAAGGAGAATGGGCACTAAACATTCGAAGTGTGATTGTGTTTGGACGCCTCCGTATAGTGGAAGAACCGGAAAAGGTCGTGGAAATCTGCACAAATTTATGCAAAAAATTCACGGATGATAAAGCATACGTGGAACATGAACTGAAACATTCCGGTCCTGCAGTTCTCTGCCTGGAGCTGGAACCGGAGCATATGACCGGAAAACTGGTAAACGAATCCTGAAAATCGCCTGCGGAGAAGAACATCATGGAAAATACAGAGAAGAAAATAAAAATTCTGATAAAGCCACAGTGTGAACCGGAAATCCGAAACAGGTTTATAACAAAATTCGGAGAGAAATGTGAGTTTGTTTTTGAAGAAAATGAAATCAGGGACTCCATTACAACAGCAGAGGTTGTGATCGGAGAACCGGAAGAATCGGAACTTCGGAAAGCCGAAAATCTCCATTGGATCCAGCTGACCTGGGCTGGCGCAGACAAATATACAAAAATGAAAATATTCCCGGAAACTATTACATTGACCAATGCTTCCGGAGCTTTCGGAAAAATTATATCGGAATATGTGATCGGGAACATCATTGCCTTGTATCGAGGACTTCCTGTTTACTGGAAAAACAAGCAGGAATGTCTCTGGGTACAGAATAGATCATCAGACACCATATATGGAAAAAATGTTCTTATCCTGGGAACCGGTGACATCGGAAAAAACATCGCTCACAGAATGCAAGCATTTGAAATCCATGTGACTGGAATAAAAAGAACAGCAGTCTCAGAACATTCGCAGCAGCTGAAAGACTTTGATGAGGTATACGATCTGACAGCACTGGATGATAAACTGCCACAGGCGGACATTGTGATCGGCTGCCTTCCGGGAACTTTGGAAACAAAAGGACTTCTGAATTACGACCGTCTGCATTCCATGAAAAAAGATGCAGTTCTAATCAATGTAGGAAGAGGAAGCCTTATTCCAACAGAAGACCTGATCCGGGCATTACAGGAGGGCCACTTAAAAGGCGCAGTCCTGGATGTATTTGAGACAGAACCACTTCCGTTCGATTCTCCGCTGTGGGAAATGGACCAGGTTATTCTCACCCCACACATCGCAGGCCCAAGTTTCGGAGGAAACGCAGAAGTTCAGGATATGATCTGGAACATTTGCATGGAAAATCTGGAACGATATCTGAACGGAAAAAAATTAAAGAATATTGTCCGGTTAAATGAGGGATATTAACAAAGGCGATGAATATCGGTGCAAGGCTCGTACCCGGAAGTATCTCAGGAAAATTTGCCGGGAAAATTAACGGATGATTTCGCTTCAGTTCGATATTGAGAGGGAGATTTTCCTACAAGTTTTTTAAAGATCCTGCAAAAATAACTGACATTGTCATATCCGACTCTGACAGAAACGCTGGCTATTTTGTCAGAGCTTTCCCTTAATATTTTGCAGGCGATGCTGATACGATATTGAATAAGATACTCGACCGGGGATATTCCGATATTTTCCCGGAAATAGCGTAAAGCGGTGTTGGGACTGATATTCGCGGCAGCTGCAATATCTGTCAGTGATATTGGGGCGGCGTAGTGTGTCTGGATATACTCGAGCATTATTGGAATCATGCGTTCAGAGTGTGAAGGCAGAACACTTGATCTGGGAGTAAGCTGTTCCGGGGAAAGATGCTCTGTCATAATAAGCCAGATTTCACTTAAAAGGTTATGAATGAGAAGCTCCTGTCTTTCCGGTGAGGCCAGATTAAGAAACAATTGACCGCAGAGATCCAGAATATGTTTTTGCCATGTTTGCTGCTTGAAAATAACGCAGGGAAGCATGGCATTTTCTAATGGCAGAATATATTTTTTGTAAATAAGACTTTCACCTGGAGCAAGAAAAGTGGGGGAAAATACAATATTAGGCATGACGCCATAGTTTTCAGCTGTGAAATGATGCAGCATACCGCTGTTGATAAAAATTCCTTCTCCGGAATGTAAAGTATAGGTTTTCTGCTCAACCTGGCAGGTAACAGTACCCTCTGAAACGCAGATGATCTCAAATTCCTTATGCCAGTGCCAGTTGATATCGTTATTATAAAATTTCCGGGTATCATCTATATAAAATTCCAAAGGAAAATCAGGTCCGCCGTGTTTTGTGGTTTCCTGCAGATTGCTGTTTGTATGAATGTTCTGCATGAGATTACAGAATTCCTTTCTGTTATATATAGTGATATTGTACTATAAAATGAAAGAAAAGTGCAATTACAATTTTAAAATGTGGTGATATAATACAAAAGATTGAAAAGGAATTACAATAATATGGAGGAGGATTTCTGATGAAAGACAAATATCAGAAAACGGTATATGCCTGTTTTGTGGGTTACATCGTGCAGGCAATCGTAAATAACTTTGTGCCGCTGCTTTTTCTGACATTTGAAAAAAGCTACCATATTCCACTGAGCCAGATCACAATGCTGATCACATTCAATTTCGGAATCCAGCTGCTCATTGATCTTCTGTCTGCAAAATTTGTAGACCGGATCGGCTACCGGATTTCCATTGTTCTGGCTCATGTATTTTCAGCGGCAGGACTGATCTGCCTGGTGATCCTGCCGGATCTTTTGCCTAATGCATTTGCGGGATTATTTATTTCCGTAGTGATCTATGCAGTAGGCGGCGGATTGATCGAAGTGCTGATCAGCCCTATTGTGGAGAGCTGCCCAAGTGATAATAAAGAAAAGGCAATGAGCCTTCTGCATTCCTTTTACTGCTGGGGTCATGTGGCAGTGGTCCTGCTTTCCACGATCTTTTTCCGTATATTTGGAATTGAAAACTGGAAGATCATGGCACTGATCTGGGCGATTGTTCCTATTGTAAATGGTATTACATTTACAAAAGTTCCTATCGCAACTCTGATCGAAGAGGGCGAGACAGGAATGACAATAAGAGAATTATGCAGGAATAAGACATTCTGGATCCTGATGTTAATGATGCTGTGTGCCGGTGCAAGTGAACAGGGTGTCAGCCAGTGGGCTTCAACATTTGCGGAGCAGGGACTGGGAGTAACCAAGACCATCGGAGACCTTGCAGGTCCTATGGCATTTGCGATCCTGATGGGAAGTTCCAGAGCCTTTTATGGAAAATTCGGAGACAGGATGGATCTGGACAAATTTATGATCGGCAGCAGCATTCTCTGCATTATTTCCTATCTCTGCATTTCCCTTGCACCATCTGCATTTGTGTCACTGATCGGCTGTTCCATCTGCGGATTTTCCGTGGGAATCATGTGGCCGGGAAGCTTCAGCAAGGCATCCATGGCACTGCGAAGAGGAGGTACATCCCTGTTTGCGCTTCTGGCACTGGCCGGAGATGTAGGATGCTCCGGAGGTCCGACTTTAGTTGGATTTGTGTCCGGGATATTATCAGACAACCTGAAAAAAGGAATCCTGGCAGGGGTTATTTTCCCTGTATTTTTGCTGGTGGGAATTCTGCTTCTGGGAAAGAGCCGGAGTGCAGAGTGAAATAATTCTTAAATTTTATAAATTGCTATTGACAATAGTACGATTTCGAACTAATATCTAACGGTACGAAATCGTACTATTTTTTATGGAGGTAAATATCATTGACGAACCGGGAAAAAATTGACCGGATCTATGAATCAGCACAGAAAATAGATCAGGTATATGATGTATGGGCTACGAAACATAAATTAACTTTATATGAAATGATGATGTTTTATGAAATTTTTCAGAAGGAAAACAGGGAGATCACACAGAAAGAGTTAAGTATGAAACTGGGAGCACCTAAGACTTCTGTTAACAGCCTTATTAAGAAACAGTTAAATGCAGGATATATCTGGATGCAGGTTAATCCACAGAACAAAAGAGAAAAGATCATATCACTGACAGAAAGTGGAGAACGTTTTGCCAGAAATCTGGTTCAGCCGCTGTTTCAGTATGAGGAAGAAGTCATAGGAATGCTGGATGACAGAGATGTGGAAACTGTTATTACAGTACAGAATAAATTTGCGGATATCTTACTGAGTAAGATGGAAGATATATAAGAGAGGAGATATTTTTTGGATACACAAGTTAAATTAGAACATGAAGTCAGTTTCCGCTGGCTGATCGTATTTGCATTGCCAACGATTTTATCCAGTATTTTTTCCAGCCTGTATTCTACGGTGGATGGGATTTTTATTGCAAGACTGGTGGATACAGATGCGTTATCTGCGATCAATATCACAATGCCAATGATCTTTCTTGCGTCGGCAATCGGAATGATGTTTGGCAGTGGTGGAAATGCACTGGTAGCAAAAAAATTAGGAGAAGGTAAGCAGAGAGAAGCACAGGAAGATTTTTCACTTTTGATGGCTGTGGCATTTATATTTAGTGTAGTTTTGGCAGCTTTATGTTTTGCTTTTTTGAACCCGCTGTGCTATTTTCTCGGATCGGATCAGGCACTTCTGCATTATTGCAGGGAATATATGATTCCGGTTTTGATCACACTGCCTTTCGCAGTGTTTGGAATGGTATTTCAGCTTAGTTTCATTACAGTAGGAAAAGCAGGTTTCGGTGCTGCACTTTCGGTTATGGGTGGAGTCCTGAATATTGTACTGGACTGGCTGTTTATCGCGATTTTTCACTGGGGACTGGCAGGCGCAGCTATTGCAACAGGAATCGGATATGCATTTCCGTCCATTACAGCTGGTGAGGTTTTGAGTATTCTTATGAGTATTTTTTATTTCAGAAAATACAGAAATATGTGGAGCGTAAAAGTATAAAATGGGACAGGGCAGCTTCCGAAATTGAGGAGGCTGCTCTGGCTTTTTTTATGGTATACTGATATCAGTTTGATATAAGATAAACGAGAGGATAAATAGATGGAAAAAAAGATCGTTCAGGTTCAGGAGAGAACTCAGCAACTGATCCGGCAGTTATTAAATGTCTGGGAAAGTTCTGTACGGGCAACCCATGATTTTCTTTCGGAAGAAGAGATCATCAAGATCAGGGAATACGTTCCCATGGCAATAGAAAATGTAGAATATCTGATCATTGCGGAAAAAGAATTCGGAGAGCCTGTTGCATTTATGGGAATTGACAGTAATCGGCTGGAAATGCTCTTCCTTTCTCCGGAGGTCAGAGGAAAAGGGCTTGGAAAGCAGCTGCTTCAGTACGGTATTGAAACTTATAACATTCAGGAACTCACCGTAAACGAACAGAATCCCCAGGCAGTCGGCTTTTATGAGCATATGGGATTTCAGACATATAAAAGAACGGAGTATGATGAGGAAGGGAATCCGTATCCGCTTTTGTATATGAGGCTATCCAGATAAGCAAAAGGTTTATTTGTCTGTTAACAGGTACAGGATGCGGGATTTACCAGTGGTGTATTGATATTGTGTTGATAAAGTCGAAAGGAAAGGATAACAATGAACTGCCAGAAACTGATCAATCAGATAAAAGAATATAAGCCTTATAACGAGCAGGAGGAGAGAGATGAAATCCTGATCCTGGACTGGATCAGAAATAATGAGAATGCTTTTTCCAGAGAAAATACAGTAGCCCATATGACGGCTTCCGCCTGGGTTGTGAACAGGGAGCGAACCAGAGTTCTTATGGTATATCACAATATTTACAACTCCTGGTCCTGGCTTGGAGGACATGCGGATGGGGAGACGGATCTTCTGTCTGTTGCGATCCGGGAGGTAAAGGAAGAAGCGGGGATTTCCAACGTTCATCCGGTGTCTGAGGAGATTTTTTCCATGGAATCCCTGACTGTAGACGGCCATGTGAAAAAAGGAAAATATGTATCCAGCCATCTGCACTTTAATATCACATATCTCCTTGAGGCAGATCCGGAAGAAGCGGTTTCCATAAAAGCAGACGAAAACAGCGGTGTAGCCTGGTTTTCACCGGAAGAAGCATTGGAGAGATCTACAGAACCGTGGTTTGTGGAGCATGTTTATAGCAAACTTTTGGAAAAAATGAAGGATGTGAAGGGGAACGGTAAATGAAAATTGCACTTGTACAAATGAGTATGGGAAAGGAAATATCCGAGAATCTTGATAAAAGCCTGAAATACTGTGATATGGCAGAAAACTGTGATCTGGTCTTTTTTCCGGAAATACAGCTGACACCGTTTTTTCCGCAGTATCACAATATATGTGTGGATCATTACTGTATAGATATGGATAATGATGCACTGGTAAGATTGTGCCAGAAAGCCAGGGAGCATCGATATTATTTATCACCAAATGTCTATCTGGAATCAGAAGGAGCCAGATACGATACTTCTTTTTGGATCTCCCCGGAAGGAAAAATCCGAGATACTGCAAAAATGGTCCACATCGCACAGAATGAAAATTTTTATGAGCAGGATTATTATACACCGGCGGAGGACGGCTTTAAAGTTTTTGCCACACCATTTGGAAAGATCGGCATTGTAATCTGTTTTGACAGACATATGCCGGAAAGCATCCGTACCTGTGCAAAAAAAGGTGCAGACCTGATCATAGTTCCGACTGCAAATACAAAAGCAGAGCCAATGGAAATGTTTGAATGGGAAATGCGGGTTCAGGCCATGCAGAACCAGGTTTTCATTGCCATGTGCAACCGTGTCGGAACAGAAGATAAAATGCAGTTTGCCGGGGAATCCATCGTGATCGATCCAAGAGGAAAAGTCCTTGCAAAAGCAGATGACAGGGAGCAGTTACTGGTGTGTGATATTGATCTGCAGGAGGTAAAAAAAGTCAGAAGCAGTCTGGATTATTTATCCCTTC
>OGIN01001321.1_pt1 | contig 13550 bp, 8 predicted proteins | sample 1571851 | NCBI WGS metagenome assembly OGIN01 (sample SAMEA2582123, study PRJEB24529) | metagenome | biome: Human gut stool | place: China | collected 2011 | reverse complement strand
TATATTTGGTTGCGTCAAAATTATCAATATTCGCATAGAGTACAAAGAATGCATAGGTATTCCAGAGAGTACCCATGAAACGTCTCTGTCCCTCGATAACGGCTTTTCCGTGGAAACGGTTCGGCAGCCACGGTGCACTGTTAATGTAGAAATACCAGCGGATCGCGTCAGCGCCGTAAGTCTGCAGTGCATCGAACGGGTCAACCGCGTTGCCCTTGGACTTACTCATCTTCTGTCCGTTCTCATCCTGAACATGCCCCAGAACGATAACATTCTTGTACGGCGCCTTGTTAAAGATCAGGGTCGAGATAGCTAACAGGGAGTAGAACCATCCACGCGTCTGATCAACCGCCTCGGAGATGAAATCTGCCGGGAACTGCTGCTCAAACAGTTCTTTATTTTCAAATGGATAATGATGCTGTGCAAATGGCATGGAACCGGAATCAAACCAGCAGTCAATTACCTCCGGTACACGGTGCATCTGTTTGCCGCACTTCGGGCAGGTGATCGTCACATCATCGATGAATGGGCGGTGAAGCTCAACCTCTCCATTTGCCTCCTGATCCATCTCTTTTGCATATTTTTTCACAACGTCCGTGTAGTTCGGGCTCATAGATTTTAATTCTGCCTGGCTTCCGATCGCGTGCTGGCAGCCGCACTCGCACTCCCAGATATTTAATGGAGTACCCCAGTAACGGTTACGGCTCACACCCCAGTCCTGGACATTCTCCAGCCAGTCGCCGAAACGCCCTTTACCGATGCTCTCCGGAATCCAGTTGATCGTGTTGTTGTTGCGGATCAGATCATCCTTGACTGCGGTCATCTTGATGAACCAGGATTCACGTGCATAGTAGATAAGTGGTGTATCGCAGCGCCAGCAGTGCGGGTAGCTATGCTCAAATACCGGTGCAGAGAACAGAAGTCCGCTTTCTCTTAATGCTTTCAGAACCTCCGGATCGGCTTTCTTGCAGAACATACCAGCCCACGGAGTCTCCTTCGTCATCTCGCCCTTGCCGTCTACCAACTGTACGAACGGAAGGTCATATTTTCTGCCGACCTTGGAGTCATCCTCACCAAATGCCGGCGCGATGTGTACGACACCGGTACCATCGGTCAGTGTTACATAATTATCGCAGACAATGTAGAATGCTTTCTTATGCTGTTTTTCACAGATTGCTACGGCATAGTCAAATAATGGCTCATACTCTTTATATTCCAGATCTTTTCCGACAAAGGTTTCCAGGACATCGTAAGTGCCCTCGCCCAGAACGGTATCACACAGCGCCTGCGCCATATAATAAACCGTGCCATCCTCTTTCATTTTTACCTTTACATATGTCTCGTCCGGATTTACACAGAGTGCCACGTTGGACGGAAGTGTCCACGGGGTGGTCGTCCATGCAAGAATGTATGCATCTTCGCCCTTTACCGGGAATTTGGCAATCGCAGAACGCTCTTTGACGTCCTTATATCCCTGTGCCACCTCATGGCTGGACAGCGGGGTGCCGCAGCGCGGGCAGTACGGTACGATCTTGAAGCCCTTATAAAGAAGTCCCTTGTTCCAGATTTCTTTTAATGCCCACCACTCAGACTCAATGAAGCTGTTGTGGTAGGTGACATACGGATGCTCCATGTCTGCCCAGAAACCAACGGTGTTGGAGAATTTTTCCCACATTCCTTTGTATTTCCAGACACTCTCTTTACAGTGCTCGATGAACGGCTCCAGACCATACTGCTCAATCTGCTCCTTGCCGTCCAGTCCCAGCATCTTCTCTACTTCCAGCTCAACCGGAAGACCGTGGGTATCCCATCCAGCCTTTCTCGGAACCATGTAGCCTTTCATCGCGCGGTATCTCGGAATCATATCCTTGATAACACGGGTCAGCACGTGTCCGATGTGCGGCTTGCCGTTTGCGGTAGGCGGTCCGTCATAGAATGTATAGGTCGGTCCCTGCTTACGGCTGTCGATACTCTTCTTAAAAATCTGCTCATCTTCCCAGAACTTCTCAATGTTCTTTTCACGTTCCACGAAATTCATGTTTGCCGGAACTTTGTTGTACATGATAAATTCCTCCTAAAAATATGAAATAAAAATGGACCCATCCTGTAACAGGACAAGGGCCCACTTGCTTTTAACCACCTATTACTGCATACCTTTATATGCGCTCCCTATAACGGAGGAAACCGTCGGTACTTACTGAATTTTCCTTCCGGGCACTGTCAGAAACGGCGCTCAGACTTCCAAAAATGGTTCAGCCCGAAGCTCCGGAGTGATCTTCGCATCCGCTTTACTCACAGCAGGCTCTCACCGTCCCTGCCTCGCTCCCGCTTTCCGTGCGGCGCTACTGTCTCCATCATTGCTTTTCCTATCATAATTAGTAATCAAATCACTAACATGGACATTGTATCTTTTTTCCAGATGGTTGTCAAGGAATGTTTCGGATATGATTCACATGTTATAAAATTATCATTATTTTGCCATTCCTATGATTTTATGGTATAGTATATAAAATATGTCTGTATTTACTTTAAAAAACGGACACAGACATTCATTGCAAATATAAACAATGAAGTATACTATATAAAAGAAGGGCGTGCCCGCAGCCGTCTTTCGCAACAAAGGAGAATATTATGGAGCCAAGAAACCTTACCCTATTGACCGACCTGTATGAACTGACGATGATGCAGGGCTATTTCCGGGAGAAAGATGCCAACGAAACCGTCATTTTTGATGCGTTCTACCGCACAAACCCGGATGGAAATGCGTTTTCCATCTGCGCCGGCTTAGAGCAGGTCATTGACTATGTGAAAAATCTTCACTTCGATGATGCCGACATCGAATACTTACGCGGACTCGGCATTTTTGATGAAGATTTCCTCGAATATCTTCACAATTTCAAATTTTCGGGTAACATCTACGCAATCCCGGAAGGCACTGTTGTCTTTCCGCGTGAGCCCCTCGTCAAGGTCATCGCGCCGATCATGGAAGCACAGCTGGTTGAGACTGCCATCTTAAATATCATCAACCACCAGAGCCTGATCGCGACCAAAACATCCCGTATCGTCTTCGCCGCACGCGGGGACGGAATCATGGAGTTTGGGCTTCGCCGCGCGCAGGGTGCTGATGCCGGTACCTATGGCGCCCGCGCAGCCATGATCGCCGGCTGTATCGGCACTTCCAATGTACTGGCCGGAAAACTATTTGACGTTCCGGTCAAGGGAACCCACGCACACAGCTGGATCATGAGTTTCCCGGATGAGTTGACTGCGTTCCGCGCTTATGCAAAGCTCTATCCGAGTGCCTGCATCCTGTTAGCCGATACCTATGATACCCTAGGTTCCGGTGTTCCGAACGCGATCCGTGTCTTCCAGGAGATGCGCGACGCCGGTATCCCGCTGACTTTCTACGGCATCCGCCTCGACAGCGGCGACCTTGCATATATTTCCAAGAAAGCCCGCAAGATGCTGGATGACGCCGGATTCCCGGATGCAGTCATCTCCGCCTCCAACGATCTGGATGAATACCTGATCGACAGCCTGAAGATTCAGGGCGCTGCCATCACGTCCTGGGGTGTCGGCACAAACCTCATTACCTCCAAGGACTGTCCTTCCTTCGGCGGCGTTTATAAGCTGGCTGCCATCATGGACCGTCACACAGGCAAATTTATCCCGAAGATCAAGCTTTCGGAAAATACAGAAAAGGTTACCAATCCGGGCAACAAGACCATCCAGCGAATCTATGACAAGGAGACTGGCAAGATTATCGCAGATCTGATCTGTCTCGTGGATGAAGAGTTCGATGAGAAGAATTCCCTTCTGCTCTTCGATCCGATCGAGACATGGAAAAAGACACACCTCGCGCCGGGCACCTACACTATGCGCGAACTTCTCGTTCCAATCTTCAAAAACGGCGAATGCGTTTACGAGTCTCCAAAGGTTATGGACATCCGCGAATACTGCAAGAAAGAACAGGAGACGCTGTGGGATGAGTCCCGCCGTCTGGTAAACCCGCATGAGATTCATGTGGATCTCTCCAACGAGCTGTGGCATATGAAGGCACAGCTGTTAGACAGCTATCATTATACAAGCAACTAGTAGATAAAATACGAGTAAATACCATGTTCAGGCAAGTTTATTGCTGCCGGACATGGTATTTTTTTCTTTAACGCTTCCATAAAATTTGCAAAATAAAAACGAATGTGTCTCCAAGGAAATTCCTATTACACAAAAACTGCCGCCAAATACATCCGGCTGCCAGCCCTCTTCTTTGAAAAGTCCAGCCCGCCATTGTATTTCAGCGACAGTTTTTATATGAATCGTATCTTTATTTTTTTAAATCTATATCAAATATGATATCAATTACTCATCCCAGTTATGGTAAGTAGCCTGTACGTCATCATCCTCATCCAGAAGATCCAGAATTCTCTGCATCTTTTTGATGGATTCCTCATCGGTAAGCTCTACCCAGTTCTGCGGAATCATGGTAACGTCTGCTTCCATCATCGGAACACCAGCCTTCTCCAGCGCCTCGCGGACTGCAGAGAAATCTTCCGGTGCGGTGATCACTTCGTAGCTGTCCTCCTCCTCGGAGAAATCCTCAGCTCCTGCATCCAGTGCAAGCATCATCAGCTCATCCGGATCCATCTCGCACTCTTCTTTGTCGATGATGATCTGACCTTTTTTATCAAACATGAAGGACACGCTGCCCGGAGTACCTACGTTTCCGCCGCCCTTGGTAAATGCGCTGCGGACATTCGCTGCGGTACGGTTCTTGTTGTCGGTCAGGGTATCTACGATGATAGCGACGCCATTCGGACCATATCCCTCGTATGTAAGATTCTCGTAATTGACAGAGTTTGCATCTCCGGCTGCTTTCTTGATACCACGATCGATGGTATCGTTCGGCATATTGTTCGCTTTTGCTTTTGCAATCACATCACGCAGACGGCTGTTGTTTGCCGGATCCGAACCACCTTCCTTAACAGCTACGGCAATCTCACGGCCGATAACGGTAAAGATTTTTCCCTTTGCTGCGTCGTTTCTCTCTTTTTTTTGCTTAATATTGGCGAACTTTGAATGTCCTGACATAAAATAACACTCCTCTTTCTATCTTCTTTGTTGTATCTTTTCGCTCATCAGCTTTTATATCACGCCGATTTCGGCACTAAAAAGCTGCATCTTAACTATTTTAACACCATTCTGTATGCTTGACAAGGGGTTCGCGGCTGATTTTATGTATCCAGTTCCAGACTGACCTTCAGCGCACGGTCCACTTCCTGTAAAAGCGCCCCGTCGATATGACAGATTTTCTCTTTCAGCCGCTGCTTATCGATCGTGCGGAGTTGTTCCAGTAAAATGACCGAATCCCTCACCATCGCACAGCGGCGCGTATTTAATTCCACATGCGTCGGCAGCTTGGCTTTGTTCATCTTTGATGTGATCGCCGCGCAGATCACGGTCGGGCTGTGCTTGTTGCCGATATCATTCTGGATGACCAGCACCGGGCGGACGCCGCCCTGCTCTGAGCCGATGACCGGTCTTAAATCTGCGTAATAAATATCTCCTCGTCTGATAACCACTCGATTCACACTCCGTCCAAACTATTTTAAGATATAAATAACTGCTTTGTACTTTCACAGCTCCACAGTCCGTTTATACCGTTAGTATGGACAGATTTACACCGCCTATACGCGGGTCGTCCCATAAATGCATCCGGCAGTCCAGGTTCCCGGCTTTGCCGAAGCTATCTACTTTATCTTATGAATCCTTTTTCTAAATGGTTCAAACGCCGGCTTTACTCCATAAAATCCTCATACCGATCATCATTATAATCCTTTTTCCCGACGATCTTTCCACCTCTCACGTACACGCGCGGCACACGTTTTCCAAGCACGCACGGGATCTCATAGTGGAAACCGCCACTCCATTCCGCCAGCTCTTCCATCGTGATCTCGTCGTCCCCGTCGCGTCCGACCAGCGTTACCCGCGTGTCCTCAGCAGCCTCCGGGATATCGGTCACATCGATCATGCACTGATCCATGCAGACGCGTCCCAGAATCGGTGCGCGGTGTCCATGAATCAGGACATAACCCTTTCCAGAGAGATTTCTCGGATAGCCATCGCCGTATCCGGCGCCAATCGTCGCGATCCGCATCGGACGATCCGTCACAAAGGTTCCGCCGTAGCTGATCGGCGTGCCCGGCTCCACTTCCTTAACATAGGTAATAAAGCTGCGGATCTCCATCGCCGGGTAAATCTTCATGTTTCGCTCTACCTCATCCGACGGATACAGACCGTATACCGTGATACCGGCTCTCGCCGCATCCAGTCCCATCCGCGGCAGTTCCATGATCGCCGCGCTGTTCGCACAGTGGCACATCGGAATATGAACGCCTGCATTTTCCAGACCTTCATGGAATTTCTGGTACCGCTCATACTGTAAATGGGTAAATGCCTTATCCGCCTCGTCAGCACGCGCAAAATGTGTAAACATTCCCTCGATCTCAATGCCCGGAAGCTTTGCAATCTGCTCTATCTCTTTCAGGCTATTTTCATCCGGGTGAAATCCGATTCGTCCCATGCCGGTATCGAGCGCAATATGCATTTTCGCCGTCTTTCCCATCGAAACCGCAAGTTTTGAGAGCAGCTCTGCCTTGTCTTCCTCAAAGATCGCTGGACGGATATCGTCCTCAATCAATTCCACAAAATGGCGCGGGTGCGTGCTGCCAAGCACCAGAATCGGTTTGTCAATGCCGTGGCGGCGCAGGTTCTGTCCTTCCTCCAAGGTTGCCACCGCATAGCCCCAGACAAACGGCGCGATCGTCTTCGCCACCGGGACAGCCCCGTGACCGTAACCATCCGTCTTAACCACGCCGATCATCTTCGTTTTTGCCGGAAGATTTTCGCGCATCGCCTCCATATTTTTCACAATCGCATCCAGGTCAATCCGCGCATAAATCCGGGTATATGGTTCTTCTGCCATTGTATATGCTTTTTCCATCTTTTTGTCTTCCTTTTTATTTTCAATCTATCTTTTCAAGCAGACAGTCCGCGATATCTCTTGCCAGCACGGAATGCTCTCCCTTTTTACAGGCAGCTGCCGCCCCGGCTCTTCCGTGCAGGAACACGCCGAGCGCCGCCGCCTCATCCTCTGAAAATCCCAGCGCCAGAAGCCCGGCAATCACACCTGTCAGCACATCGCCGGAACCACCCTTTGCCATCGCGGCGCAGCCGCTGTCGCCGATATACACATTGCCATCGCGCCCCGCCGTCACCGTCACGGCATCCTTGAGCACGCAGGTCACGCCTTTCTCTTCGCCATACCGCACCGCTGACTCGACCAGATCCCGTTTCAAATCCTCAATCGAGTGTCCCGTCAGACGCGCCATCTCTCCCAGATGCGGAGTAACGATCACATTTTCCGTAAAATACCCGGACAAATGCGGATGCTGCGCGACAGCATTTAATCCATCCGCATCCACAATGATCGGCACATAGGCGGAAAGCAGCACGTTCTGCACCAGACTTGCGACATGGGCTTCCTTTCCCAGTCCCGGTCCCAGTACGATCGCGCTCGCCCAGCCGCACTCCTGTTCCACCAGGCTCTTAAAACCTGCCGGATCCGTCTGTGCCTGTTCCGGATCATACGGCGTCAGGATCGCCTCCGGAAGGAGATTTTGCAGAATCGGCACATTTGCCCGGACGGTCAGGATCTTCACAAGTCCCGCGCCCATCCGGTACGCAGCCAGGGCGCTCAAATACGCTGCGCCGCACATCCCCTCCGAACCGGCTGCGATCAGGATTTTTCCATACGTTCCCTTGTTGGCGTCTGCCCGCCGTTTCGGGATCTGGTTCTGATCCTCCGGATCATAGGCAAAATAGGTATGCCCTTCATATTTTGTATACGCCGGAAACCCGATGTCGGCAATCACAATCTCGCCGCACAGCTTCCGTCCCGGATAGAACACCATTCCCAGCTTCTCATAGCCGAAAGTAACGGTCAGATCCGCCTCAACTGCCTCGCCAAGCGCCTCCCCCGTCTCTGAGCTGACGCCGGACGGAATATCAACCGCAACTACCGCCTTTGGCTCCTGCTCCCGCATAAAACGGATCGCCTCGGCAAATTCACCGCCGACCTCTCTGGAAAGACCCACACCAAAGATCGCATCCACCATGATCTCCACATGCCCCGGCACATAATTTTCAAACGCCTCCACCGAGATCCCCAGATTCCGGTCAATCGCCACCTGACAGGTCATCTCCCCCGTCCAGTGTGCCTTGTCACCGACCGTGAGCACCGTCGAAAGCGCGCCACGCAGAAAGAGAATCCTAGCCAGCGCCGCGCCGTCCGCACCGTTATTGCCCGTTCCGCAAAATACCAGAAGCCTCTGCCCTGAAAGCTTCCCATACCGTTTTTCCATCTCGTCTGCAACCGCCAGCGCCGCTCGCTCCATCAGTACCAGAGAGGGTATCCCCACTTTCCGGATTGCATATCCATCTATCTCTTTCATCTGTTTTCCTGTCACCAGACGTCTCATTTCCATTCCCCCTCTCCGACTGCGTAAGCGGATGCAAGACTGCCTGTATTCGTGATCGACACGTGAATCCGGGTGATTTTCAGGCTGTCCGCAAGTTTCTTCGCTCCCCCGTGAAGCTGCACCCACGGTTTTCCAAACTCGTCCCGGAGCACTTCTATATCCAGCAGTCCAAAGCCCCGAAAGCCTGTTCCAAACACCTTCGAGACTGCCTCTTTTACCGCAAAATCGCCGGCGAGCCGGGACGCATTTCCCCCAGCCTGCCGACGCTCTTCTTCTGTATATACACGCACCAAAAAAGCCTCTTTTTCACAGGCTTTTTTGATTCGCTCTATCTCTACCAGATCCGTACCAATTCCGACGATCATTTTATTTCTCCAGCACCAGCTGCCTCTTCCTGCTTTCTCTGCGCTTCTTCTCTCGCTTTCTGATCCTGCATACTGCATACGCGGTAAGAAAGGCGCATCAGGCTCTCCGACAGATGGACATTTTCCACCACAACGTCATCTGGAACCTGTAAATCTGTATGGGCAAAATTCCAGATCGCCTTGATTCCGGCTTTGACAAGCCGATCCGCAATCTCCGGTGCTTTCGACTTCGGAATCGTCAGCGCTGCGATCTGCACTTCATTGTCCTTGATAAACTGCTCCAAATCTTCAATACCACGGATCTCCACTCCTCGGACTACCAGACCGACCAGACGCGGATTCACATCAAACATGCCTTTGATTAAAAAACCACGCCGCTCAAAATTTGTATAATTCGCGATCGCCTGACCCAGATTTCCCGCACCGATAATAATTAGGTTATGCTGACGGTCAATTCCCAGAATCCGGGCAATCTCCGAATATAAATACTTTACATTATAACCATATCCCTGCTGACCAAATCCGCCGAAATTGTTCAGATCCTGACGAATCTGGGACGCTGTCACCTTCATGCGGATACTCAAATCATTCGATGAGATTCTCTCTACTCCCTCCTCGAGCAATTCGCCCAAGTAACGATAGTATCTGGGTAGCCTAGAAATGACCGCTTTAGATATCTCTTTCTGTTCCACGGCTTTCTTCCACCTTTCTTTCCTCTAACGTTGTCCATATGGTTTACGCAAACCTTCGGACAATCTGATAAATTTATTATAGTCATATGATAAATAATTGTCAATTTTTTTATTTTATATGAGGGATTTTACATTGTATTTCGCAAAATTTTCTGACCAGAAACAGCCATTAACCGTTCTCATTCTTGCATTGCTTCTTTATTTATATTATAATTTAAGATTGACGGTATATTTTTTAACCGAAATACATGGATACAACCACAGGAGGAATCTATGATTTTATCTTGCAGCAATATTTCAAAAGCATTCGGTACGGAGGAAATCCTCAAACACGTATCGTTTCATGTAGAAGATCACGAAAAAGCCGCCATCGTCGGCATCAACGGAGCCGGTAAATCGACTCTTTTAAAAATAATTGTCGGAAAACTCGCAGCAGACGAGGGCTCCGTGACCATCGCCAAGGGCAAAACCCTCGGTTACCTGGCACAGCACCAGGATCTGCACAGCCAGACCACCATTTATGACTCTCTTCTGGAGGTCAAACGTCCGATTCTGGAAATGGAACAGCAGATCCGCACGCTGGAACTCCAGATGAAGCACGCCGAGGGCGAAAAGCTCGAGACGATGCTCAACACTTACAGCCGCTTAAACCATGAATTTGAACTTTTAAACGGCTACGCATGGCAGAGCGAGATCACCGGTGTCTTAAAGGGACTCGGCTTTGTCGAGGAAGAATTTTCCAAACCGGTTTCCGAACTTTCAGGCGGTCAGAAAACGCGCGTCTCCCTCGGTAAGCTCCTGCTCTCCAAACCGGATATCATCCTTTTGGACGAGCCGACCAACCACCTCGACATGGAATCCATCGCGTGGCTGGAAACCTATCTGATGAACTACGCCGGGACGGTCATCATCGTCGCCCACGACCGCTATTTTCTGGACCGCGTCGTGACCAAGATTGTCGAGCTGGACAGCGGCATCGCCACCTCTTTCCAGGGCAATTACACCGCCTACAGCGAGAAAAAAGCGATCATCCGCGCCGGTGTGCTCAAGGCTTACCTAAACCAACAGCAGGAGATCCGCCATCAGGAGGAGGTTATCACCAAACTCAAATCCTTTAACCGTGAGAAATCCATCAAGCGCGCCGAGAGCCGTGAAAAAATGCTTTCCAAGATGGATCTTCTGGAAAAACCGACCGAAATCAACGACGCGATGCATATTACGCTGGAACCGTGCGTCACCAGCGGAAATGACGTTCTCTCCGTCCGTGAGCTTGCCAAGAGTTTCGACGGCATGACACTCTTCACGAATCTGAACTTTGAGGTAAAACGCGGCGAGCGCATCGCCATCATCGGCAACAATGGGACCGGCAAGACCACAATCCTCAAGATGATCAACGGTCTTCTGACCCCGGACAACGGCGAGATCCGGTTAGGTTCCAAGGTGCATATCGGTTACTACGATCAGGAACACCAGGTTCTGCACATGGACAAGACGCTCTTTGACGAGCTGCAGGACACCTACCCGGATATGAACAACACGCAGATCCGAAATGTGCTGGCGGCATTTCTCTTCACCGGCGACGATGTCTTTAAGCGCATCCGTGATCTGAGCGGCGGCGAACGCGGGCGTGTTTCCCTGGCGAAGCTGATGCTCTCGGAGGCGAACTTCCTGATCCTCGATGAGCCGACCAACCATCTGGATATCGCCTCGAAGGAGATTCTGGAAAACGCGCTGGTTCATTACACCGGAACCGTTCTCTACGTCTCCCATGACCGATATTTCATCAACAAAACTGCGACCCGGATTCTCGATCTGACGATGGGAACACTGATTAATTATATTGGAAACTACGATTATTATCTGGAAAAGAAGGAGACGCAGGAGAAAGCCTATCTGGCTTCCGCCGCACAGGCAACCAACCGCTCTGCAAAATCTTCCGGAGCCGGAAACACAGGGACTTCCAGCCATCCGACCGCTGCGGCAGGTGCAAATCCGACTGCTCTTTCTGGAAATGGCACTGGTACCTCTGCTGCTTCGTCCGCTTCTGCCGTGACCGCTGCAGTTCAGGCGGCAGCCAGCGCTTCCTCCGGCAAATTGGACTGGAAACAGCAGAAGGAAGAACAGACGCGGCTTCGTAAGAAACAGAATGAATTGAAACGCGTCGAGGAAGAAATCCACACCCTTGAAACCCGCGATCAGGAGATCGATGCGCTTCTCTGCGATGAGACTGTCTTTTCCGATGTTCCGCGTTTGATGGAACTGAATAAAGAGAAGGAAGAACTGAATGCAAAGTTAGAGGGATTGTATGAGAAGTGGGAGGAATTGGCGGAGTAGAGGTTACTGTTCACGTACCCAGTAACGGAATTTGCCGTGGCTTCGCATTTAAATACGGCAAATTCCTGCTGCCACCACGTTTTCTTACGGCACTTTCGGTTCCAAAAGTGCCTACCTGTGTACAGTAACGAATCGTGTTCGCTAATATGTTTAATTTTGTGATGCCGGACCACTCTTAGCCTTTAAAGATTCATCCCCAGCCGGTCCGGCTCCGCTTCCGGCAAATTCCGGATCAGAGTTCATCTCGACCCCTTCGGCTTCGTCTGGTTTTTGTCCTTCCTGCCAGAATCCTAACTTTACGACATATTTGTATAATTCCGGACTGTTTTTTCGGATGTCAGCTCGGACATCTTCGTCACAGCAGGCGGCGAAAAAGCTGCCGAACTGCATCTCCGGCTTATCGTCAAAGTAGGATGGAAGAGGCTGCACCAGTCCACTGCCAGCCAGATATCGCTCGAAATCCGTCAGGGCACGTGAGGTTTCTTCGTCGCTTAGTTCCGACGCAGCGAACTCGCCGAATGCCATCGCAAGTCCCTGCGGTTTAGAAAATTTGATTTTCTTGTAATGCACATCTGTATCATAATTGACAAAATAGATACCCTGCTCTGTTTTCGGCGCTGAGAAGTATGCCTTGTCTGTGTAGTACATCAGCTCCCAGCCTGATTCTGCAAATCGTTTGATCCACTCTCTTGGCACGCCTGCCAGTTCTTTCGTAATCTGTTCTTTTTCACTGTCCGACGGACGCCGTTTTCCCATCAAACGCACATCATGCGTCCGGTCGCGCAGTCCATTTGCATCGTAGTAGTTGAGTTCCACGTACTGATCCGCCGCCATCTGACCATTGTCAAAGAAATAATATTTATGCCCGTTTACCATCCGGTTTCCGCCGCTGAACATAACACATTTGGAATCAAACCAATACCAGGCATTTCCTGCCTGATACCAGCCGGTCGTCAGTGCCCCATCCTCGTTTGCATGATACCACTGATCCGTCTCTTCCTCATAAATCCAGCCAGTCATCATCGCGCCGCTCTCGGCGAAATAATAACGGTTTGTGCCGATTTTCCGGAGTCCCCGCTGCATATAGCTGCTTTTTCCCAGATAATACCAGTGACCATTCGATTTCAGCCAGGACGCTTTCAAAAAGCTGCCATCCGTCAGGCGGTACTGCCAGTCCTCGCCGTCTCCGACCCACTCGCCCTCATACAGATACATTTCTTTATTTTCAAAACCAGCCGCGCCACTTTCTGTCGCCGATGCCTCTGTCTCTGTTATATCATTGGCATTATTTTCGGTGCCGAACCTGTAAACTTGATTTTCTTCCTTGCCCTGCGCCGGGGTGTCCGCAAACGCATCGTTACCTGCCGCCAGCGCTGTCCCACAAACAAACAGGGATACTAAAAAGGATGCTGCCCACATAAATTTTTTCTTCCAATTCATCGTGTGCCTCCCCTTTCTTGTTCATAATTAAGCAAAAAACTGTGAACAGTTGCCACATCTCTTCTTATTTTACCGCACCGCAAATGAAAAGTATAGAAAAAAATTCTTACATCCTTTATAATAATAAAATAAAAGACAGTTCATCAAAGACAGCAATATCCAATCTGCCTTTGAAACAATCC
>OGIN01001320.1_pt1 | contig 13560 bp, 12 predicted proteins | sample 1571851 | NCBI WGS metagenome assembly OGIN01 (sample SAMEA2582123, study PRJEB24529) | metagenome | biome: Human gut stool | place: China | collected 2011 | reverse complement strand
ACCTCCTTCGGTGGTACTGTTTCTTACTATTATTATACGCTATTTCTCGTCAAAATCAACCATTTGTTGTGACAGAGCCTTAAATTTATTAATAGTAAAGCAGAAGATTATATATTTTGGCTAAGTATTTTAAAAAGAATAAATTATGCTTATGGACTAAATGAAATTCTAGCATCATATAGAGTTCTAAATAATTCAAGGTCAAGTAATAAAATTGATATTGTAAAGTTTCATTGGAAAATATATAGAAAGATAGAGAAATTAAGTTTACAGAGAAGTATTTATTATTATTTAATTTATATTAAAAGAGGTTTAAAAAGATATTTTAAATAAGAAAGGGAAAAAATGAAAAAAATAGGAATAGTAACTGTTTATACAGGATTTAATTATGGGAGTAGCTTACAAGCCTATGCTTCAAAAAAAATTTATAAAAAATTAGGTTATAAAAGTGAAATATTGGGATTTTCTAGTTCTTTAGTTAAAGGAAGAGATATAAGAATAGAAAAATTATTAATAATGTTTTTAAGAACTATTTGGAGACCAAAATTATTAATAAAAACATTTTTTACTTATAAGAAGACTTTAAATAAAAATATAACCCAAGGAAGTAAAGAAAAGTTTTTTAAATTTAGTGAAAAATATTTAAAAGTAAATAAGATGAATAAGAAAGAAATGAGAAGATATGGTAAAGAGAAAGAAGTAGTAGCTTTAATATGTGGAAGTGATCAAATATGGAGTTCAATAGCTATTTATGTTGATCCTTTTTATTATTTAAGATATTTTCCAATTGAAAAAAGAGTAGCATATGCTCCAAGTTTTGGAAAAGATATAGTTCCATATTATAATAAGAAAATTATAAAAAAATATCTTACTGAAATTAATTATATATCAGTAAGAGAACAACAAGGTAAAAAGATAATAAAAGAATTAATAAACAAAGAAGTTCAAGTACTTTTAGATCCAACATTATTATTAAATAGAAAAGAATGGTTTGAAAATATAGATGAAATAAATATTAGCCCAAATGAAAAATATGGATTATTTTATTTTTTAGATATTCCAAATAATTTAATATTAGAAAATTTAAAAAAAATTCAAGAAAAAGAGAAAATAAAAATAATTGGAATTCCAACTTCACTTCAAGGAATAGAAAGTTTAACTTTAGATACTGGTCCAATTGAATTTTTAAATTTAATAAATAATGCAGAGTTTATTTGTACAGATTCATATCATGGAATGTTATTTTCAATAAATTTTAACAAACCATTTTATATTTTTGAAAGGAATTATGGAAACTCTCATAATCAAAATAGTAGGATAGTTTCAATTTTAGAAATATTAAAGTTAAAAGAAAGATATGTAAAAAATAAAAGTTTAGAAGAAATAAATTGGAATATAGATTGGAATAGTATAAATGAACAGTTAAACTTAGAAAGAAAAAAAGCAAAGGATTATATTGTAAATGCATTAGAAAAGATAGAGGAAAAAGATGAAGAATAATATATTAGAAAAAAATCATGATAAATGTACTTCTTGTGGAATTTGCGAGGCTGTCTGTCCTAAAGAAGCAATAAAATTATATTTAAATGATGAAGGATTTTATCAACCAAAAGTGGATGAAAGAAAATGTATAAATTGTGGTATCTGCAAGCAGACATGTATTAAATTTCAGATAGTAGAAAACACTAACACTAATACTAATGTAGAAGTTTATTCAGCTAAAAATAGAAATAAAGATATTTTAAAAAAATCAAGTTCTGGCGGAGTGTCTTATGAGTTGATGAAAAAATGTATAGAAAAAGGATATAAAGTAGTTGGAGTATCATATGATTATGAAGGGAATATTGCAATAACTAAAATAGTGGATAATAAAATAAACTTAAAGCAGTTTTTTGGTTCTAAATATATGCAGAGTTATACAGTAGAAGCCTTGAAGGAAATAATAAAGAATTCTAAAGAGAAATATGCTATTTTTGGAACTCCTTGTCAAATTTTTTCTTTATCTAAGTATGCTGAGAGAAAAAAAATAAGAGATAACTTTTTATTTATAGATATATTTTGTCATGGATGCCCTAGTCTAAATTTATGGAAAAAATATTTAGAGTCTCAGAAAAGAATATGTGATGTTAATAAATTTGATGAAATAGAATTTAGAAGTAAATGTCATGGTTGGCATGAATATGGTTATAAATTTTATTATAAGGAGAATATAAAGATTAGTGATATATCAAAAAATGAATTCAATGAAATATTTTTTGATAAAAATGTTTTTAATAAAGCATGTTATGGTTGTAAAATTCGTTCTAATTTTGATTATTGTGATATTAGACTTGGAGATTTTTGGGGGAAAATATATGATAATGATTTAGAAGGAGTTTCAGCAGTTGTATTATCTACTCAAAAAGGTAAAGAAATATTTAAAGATATTTATGAAAAATTTGTTATAAAAGAACATTTTTTAAATGAAGTTTTAGTATCTCAATCTTGTTCAAAAGAACATATTGAGAATAAAGAATTAAGAGAAAAAATCTTAAAATTATTAAAAACTGACTTATCAATGGAAGAAATAGTAAAAGAATATAGAAAAACTTATTCTTTAAAGAAAAAAATAAGGAAAAAAATTATTAATATTTTAAAAAAAATTTTATCTCAAAGTAGTATAAGTAAAATAAGAAAAAATATACATAAATAAAACGGGAAGGTCATTTTATGGAAGAAAATTATAAAAAAGATTTAGAGATAAAAAAAATAAAAAATAAATTATATATAGTTAATAAATATAAAGTTGGTGGAGGAGCAACTAATATTTGTAATCAATTATATAATAAGAATAAAAATGAAAGTTTTATTGCAGCTTCGGATATCGAAGAGGAAGATAATATAAATATGGAAGATGGTAGTAAAAATATTTTTAAAACTTTGTTTAACTATACTAATTATAGTAAATTAAAAAAATTTATAAAAAAACAAGGAATAAAAAAAATATATGTTCATAATATTTTCCCACAACTTTCTCCAAGTATATTTTTAGCATTTAAAACTAATGATGTAAAAGTTTATTATACACTACATCAATATGATTTAGTTTGTCCTAATTTTAGTCTATGTAATACAAGAATAAATAAACTTTGTAGTAAATGTGTTGGAAAAAAAATAAAATGGAATATTTTAACCAATAGATGTAGTATGAAAGGAAGAAAATATGATATAGCTAAATTCCTTATATCTTTAATTAAATTTTTTTTAAAAATTGATCAAAGAATTACTTATTATATAGTTCCAAGTGAATTCTTAAAAAGACAACTTATTTTAGATGGAGTAAATGAAAGTAAGATAAGAGTAATAGAAAATTTTGTAAGTCATAAGTTATGGATACAAAATTATAATAAATATAAAAAAGAAACTTTAATTTATTTTGGAAGGTTTTCTCCAGAAAAAAATGTTCTTTTATTACTAAAAGTAATAAAAGAACTTTTAATAATAAAACCTAATATAATATTATATTTAATAGGTAGTGGACAAGAAAAAGAAAGATATCAAAAATATATAAAAGAAGAAAAATTAGATATGAATATAAAAATAATTGATAGATTCCTTTCTCCAGATGAATTAAAAATTTATTTAAATGAGATGAAAGTTTCAATATTACCATCAAGTGTATATGAAAGTTTTGGTTTAACAATAATAGAATCAATATTTGCTAATGTAATTCCAATAGCTACAAATATAGGTGGAATGAAAGAAACAATAGAAAAAAGTTATGGCTTTACTTTTGAAAATAATAATATAAATGATTTAAAAGAAAAAATATTGTATATCTTAGAAAATTATAATTATGAATTAGAAAAAATGTTAGCAATAAAAGAAAAAATAAAAGAACAATATTCAATAACTAGGTATATGAATAAATTAGAAGAGGTAGAAAAAATATGAAAAAAAAAATAGGAATTTTGACATATAGTTATGGATGTAATTATGGTGGAACCCTTCAATGCTTAGGGTTATATAAATTTTTAGAAAAAAATTTTAATTGTGAAGGAGTAATTTTAAATTATTATCCTAAAAAGGTATATGGAATTTTATATAAATATATTGTAGGAGCTGGGATAGAAAAAAATTTATTAAATAATTTTTTCAAAAGTACTTTAATACTAAAAAAAATATATATAAAAATAAAATATGTGGATAAAATATTAAAAAAATTTGAAAATTTTAGAAAGAAAAATTTAAATATAACTCTTCCAAGTAAAAAAATAGAAGAATTAGTAAGAAACGAAAAGTTAGATTATATAATTGTTGGGAGTGATCAAGTTTGGTTAGGAAATTTAAAATATTTTTTAAATGAAATTCAAGATCCTAAAGTTAAAAAGATTAGTTATGCAGCTTGTTCAGGTAAAGAAGAATTTAATGAAAAAAATAAAGAAGAAATAAAAGAAGGATTAAAAAAATTTAAAAATATTTCTGTTAGAAATAAACATACTTATAATTTTGTAAATAATATAGCAGGGATCTCTCCTAAAATAGTATGTGATCCAAGTATATTGTACGATTATAAGGAGTTTTTAAAAGAAAATTTTATTAATCAAAAGTATATATTAACTTATATTCTAGGAAAAGATATCAAAGAAGGAAATGAAAATGTTATAAAGAAAATAAAAGAAATATATGGAGATATAAAAGTTATAGCTTTAGGAATTCCTTTTGCTCCAAGTGGAGGATTACAAGAATATCCTTGGGCAGATAAAGTTATATATGATGCTAGTCCTGAAGAATGGCTAAATTATATTAATAATGCTACATTTATATATACAGATTCATATCATGGAGTGTTATTTTCTTTAAAATTTAATAAAAATTTTTTAGCTTATTATACTGAAAAGAATAGAGCACCAAGATTTTTAGATTTAATAGAAAGATATAAATTAAATCAATATATAGTTAATTCTTTAGAAGAAGCTATTGAAAAAAATTCTTTTGATATGAAAAGAAATTATAGTGAAATAAATAATTTAATAGAAGAACATAAGAAAGAATCAATAAATTTTTTAAGGGAAGCTTTGGAGGATTAATGAAACAATCAGCAATAGAAGTAATTGGATATGATAGATGTACAGGATGTTATGGTTGTTTAAATACTTGTCCTGTACATGGAGCAATAGAATTCAAATTAACAGAAGAAGGATTTTATAAACCCCATATAACTAATGAATGTGTACATTGTGGATATTGTCAAGAGGGATGTCCTGTTGTTAAAAAAGAAAATAATAATTTAAAGGAAGATTTGGAAGTATATTCTTGTTGGAGTAAAGATGAAGAAATACTAAAAAATAGTTCATCTGGAGGAATATTTTCTGAATTAGCTAAAATATATCTAGAGGATGATGGAGTAGTGTTTGGGGCTAAATGGCAAGATGGAGAGATAGTTCATATTGGAATTACTAAGTTAGAAGAGTTAAAAGAATTACAAAAATCTAAATATCTTCAAAGTAAAATAGAGTATTCCTATACAAAAGTGAAAGAATTGTTAAAAGAAGGAAAAAAAGTCTTATTTGTAGGAACTCCGTGTGAAATAGCCTCTTTAAATCTTATTGTAAAAGATAAAAATTTAGTAACAGTGGATTTAATTTGTCATGGAATTCCATCATATACAGCATATCAGAAGTATATAAGGGAAAATTTTAATCTTAATATAAAAAATATAACAGTAGATTTTAGAAACAAAGATACAGGTTGGGAAAATTTTAATCTTACCTTTAAGGATAAAAATAAGATTATAATTAAAAATAACCATAGAAAAAATATTTGGTTCAGAGGATTTTTACAAAATATTTATTTAAATAAATCTTGTTATAATTGTGAGTTTAGAACTATTCCAAGAGTGGCAGATATTACTTTAGGAGATTTTTGGGGTGTACCTCAAGAGTTAAAAAATCCGAAAGGAACATCAGTGATAACTATAAATAGTAAAAAAGGAAAAGAATTATTTGAAAAAATAAAAAAGAATATAGAACATAGAAAAACAACTTTTGAGGTAGCTCATAGAGGGAATCCATGTTTATATAATTATAAATTTAATAATGATAAGAGAAGTGAGTTTTATAATGAAATAGATACGCTGCAATTTAAAGAGTTGTCAAAAAAATTTTTCCCTAAATTAAGTTTAAAAAAAAGAATAATAAATAAAATTAAAAGATTATTAAATAGAAAGGGAAGATAATAATGCAACCAAAAGTAAGTATAATTGTAATTAGCTATAATTCAGAAAAAACAATAACAGAAACCCTAGAAAGTATAAAAAATCAAACTTACTTAAACTATGAAGTTATAATTTCTGATGATTGTTCAAAAGATAAAACAATTGATATTGTAAAAGAATGGTGTAAAGGAAATAATAAAAATAATTATGAAATATTAGAGAGCAAAATAAATGAAGGAGTTACTAAAAATATAAATAAAGGTTTAAAAAAAGCAAATGGAACATGGATAAAGTTAATTGCAGCAGATGATATCTTAGTACCTACTTGTTTAGAAGATAATATTAATTTTGTAAATAATAATAGAAAAATTAATATTTGTTTTTCAAAAGCCAAAACTTTTGGAAAAACTCAAAAAATTATTCCTAAAAAAAGTAAAGAAAAATTATATGATTTATCTTCAAAAAAACAGTATGAAGAAATGAAGTGGGATAATTTTGTAATAGCTCCAACTTCTTTTATAAATAAAGAAATATTTAAGAGATATGGTTTTTTTGATGAAAGAATTCCAATGATTGAGGATAGACCATATTGGTTATTACTGACATCAAAAGGAGAAAAATTATTTTTTTTAAATAAAATAACTATAGAATATAGAGTGGGAGAAAGTTTATCAAATCATCAAAATAAAATAGTTCACCAGCAGACATATGAATCGAGAAAATTATGGTATAAGTATTATATAAAAAATGAAGCTTCAATATTATTAAAATGGCACTATGAATTAGAATTTTTTATAAAAGATTTCTTAATAAAGAGATTTAAAAATAAAAGTAATATATTGACTAAAATGTTACTTAGATATTTTAGGATATTAGATATCGGGTATATAATTAAAAAGTTAAGTAGGGAATAAAAATGAATAAGAAATTAAAATTGTTTTTAGAAAACTTTATATTCTATGGTGGGCTTTCTATGTTAGAAAAAGCTTTGCCATTTTTAACACTGCCCATTATAACAAGGTTATTAATAAATCCAACAGATTATGGGATTGCAGATATGTTTAATTTAATAATTTCTTTTGGAAGAAATATTGTAATATTAGGGATGTATGATGCTATATTTAGAGAGTTTTTTGAAGAGAAAGATAATAAGGAATATCAAAAAAGAGTAACAGCAACTGGAATGAATATAGTTCTAATTTCTGGATTAGTAGTAATGTTAGGAGTAATTATTTTTAAAAATACTATAGGGAAACAGATTTTTAGAAGTCTAGAGTATTCAAATTTAGTTATATTATCAGGAGTAGGTGTATATTTATCAGCTATAAATGGAATTGTAGCAGCCCCAACAAGAATGAGAAATCAAAGAAAAATATATCTAATTAGGGGGTTAACTTTTCCACTATTAGGTTTTTTAATAACAATAATTTCAATAAAATTAGGATACACTTATGAAGCTTTAATTTATGGAACTATAGGAATGTCATTAATATCTGTGATAAGTTTTTATATTTTGAATAAAAGGGATTTTTCTTTAAAGATATTTGATAAAAAGATAGCAAAAGAACTATTTAAAATAGGATTACCATTAGTACCTACGTTTTTAATTTATTGGGTATTTCATTCTATGGATAGGATAATGATAAACAGAATATTAGGGAGTTCAGAGTTAGGGATATATACAGTTGGTTCTAAAGTATCATCAGTAAGTCAATTAATATATTCAGCTTTTGCTGGAGGATGGAGTTATTTTGCTTTTTCTACTATGAAAGATGAAAATCAAGTAGAGACTAATTCAAAAGTATTTGAGTATTTAGGGATAATAAGTATTTTTATGTATATATTATCTCAACCATTTATATCTCCAGTTTTTGACCTTTTTTTAAAAGGAGAGTATGTAAGAGGAAAAGAAGTGTTTGCTTTTTTATTTTTATCTCCATTAATATTAATGTTATATCAAACAGTAGGAAATCAGATGTTAGTAATAAAAAAAAGTTACTTAGGAACTTTAGCTCTACTTCTAGGAGCAGTATTAAATATAATATTAAATTTTATTTTTATAAAGAGTTATGGAATAGAGGGAGCCGCTTTTTCTACTTTAAATAGTTATGTATTATCAGTTATCATAATGTGTTTAATTTGTTATAAGTACAAGCTATTTATTGTATCTATAAGGTTTTTATTTATTAGCTCTTTAATTTTGATAGGAATATATTTAGATTTTTTTCTTAAAGAATATATATTTTATAAGTTAACTTATGGAATTACTTTAATATTTATAGTTGTATTTTATCTAAAAGATTTAAAAAAATTATTGAGAAGCAGGTAATGTTAAATGAAAGGAATAGAAGAAAGAATAATAAAAGAAATAAAATCTTCTGGTGGAAGTTTGAGTTTTTTTGAATTTAAAAAAGAACTAAATTTTGAGATAAAAAGAATTTATTATATTTATAAATTTTCTGAACAAAATAGAAGAGGATTTCATGCACATAAAAACTTAAAGCAAGTAATGTTTTGTCCGCATGGAAAAATAGAAGTAGAGTTTGATAATGGAAAAGAAAAAGAAAAATATTTATTAGATTCTCCAACAAAAATTTTAGTAGTAGAAAAAGGATATTGGAGAGAATTTGTTTCTTTGGAAGAGGGAAGTATTTTATGTGTAGGAGCTTCTGATATTTATGATGAAAGTGATTATATTAGAAATTATGATGATTATTTAAAATGGGAGGAAGAGAAAAATGAAAGTACCATTTAGTGTATTAGAAAGACAATACAAGATGTACCAAGAAGAATATGAAATTAAAGCTTTGGAAGTTTTAAGAAAAGGGTGGTATATTTTAGGAGAAGAAACAGAAAAATTTGAAGAAGAGTATGCTAAGTATGTTGGGACAAAATACTCTTTAGGTATAGATAATGGATTAAATGCTTTAGTTTTAGCTTTTAGAGCTTTAAATATTGGGCAAGGAGATGAAGTGATTGTTCAAGGAAATACATTTATAGCTACAGTAATGGGAATAACTATAAATGGTGCAACTCCTATTTTTATAGAACCAGACAAATTTTATAATATTGATATAGAAAAAATAGAGGAAAAAATAACAGAAAGAACAAAAGCTATTTGTATAGTTCATCTTTATGGACAAGCTACTAAAATGGATAAAGTTTTAGAATTATGTAAAAAATATAATTTAAAATTAGTAGAAGATTGTGCTCAAGCTCATGGGGCAGAATTTAATGGTCAAAAAGTAGGAAGTTTTGGAGATATTGGATGTTTTAGTTTCTATCCTGGAAAAAATTTAGGGTGTTTTGGAGATGGTGGAGCAATAACAACTAATAATGAAGAGATTTATAAGAGAATAAAAATGTTAAGAAGTTATGGAAGCGAAAAAAAATATCATCATGTAGAAGTTGGATATAATGCAAGATTAGATGAATTACAAGCAGGGTTACTAAGAATAAAATTAAGCCATTTATCAGAATTAACAAAAGAGAGAGAAGATATAGTAAAAAGATATTTAACTGAAATAAAAAATCCATTAATTCAGTTACCAAAGGTAAGAGAAAATTGTACACATGTATGGCATTTATTTGTAGTGAAAGTAGAAGATAGAGATAAATTTCAAAAATATTTAGAGGAAAATGGAATAGGAACAGTAATTCACTATCCTATACCACCTCATCTATCAGAAGCTTATAGAGATTTAGGATATAAAGTAGGAGATTATCCAATAACAGAGGATTATGCTAATACAGTAGTAAGTTTACCATTGTACAATGGAATGATTAAAGAGGAAATAGATTATGTGATAGAAAAAATAAATGAGTATAAGTAGGAGAAAAAATGGACTATCAGTTTTTAAAAAACAATAATATACAAGTAGGAAAGAATGTTAAAATAGGAAATAATGTAATGTTTGGAAAAAATATAATAATTGGTGATAATGTAAAGATCGATGATTTTTCAAGAATACTTTCGAATGTTAAAATAGGAAGTAATTCATATATTGGAGCATATGTAACTCTTGGAGAACAAGGAATAAATTATTTTAAGGAAAATGAAGAAAATTTAAAAGGAAAAACTATAATAGGAGAAAATGCTTTAATTAGATCTTATAGCGTTATTTATCATTCAGTTAAAATAGGAGATAACTTTCAAACAGGGCATAGAGTTACAATTAGAGAAAAAGCAGAAATAGGAAATAATACTAGAATAGGAACTCTTTCTGATATTCAAGGATATTGTAAAATAGGAAATTATGTAAATTTACATAGTAATGTTCATATAGGACAAAAAAGTAAAATAGAAGATTGTGTTTGGATATTTCCATATGTAGTTTTAACAAATGACCCAACTCCACCTTCAGAAAATTTATATGGAGTAACAGTAGAAAAATATGCAATAATTGCTACAGGAAGTGTTGTTTTACCAGGAATTACAATAAAAAAAGAAGGTTTTATAGGAGCTGGAACTGTGGTAAGTAAAAATGTAGAGGCAAGAAGTTTAGTTGTAGGAAACCCTATGAAAGTTTTAGGAACAATAGATAAGATAAAAGATAAAATAACGGGAGAATCTCATTATCCATGGCAATATAAATTTGACAGAGGAATGCCTTGGGAAAAAATAGGATATGAAGAGTGGTTAAAAAGTGAGGAGTAAAAAATTATGAAAGGAATAATACTAGCAGGAGGAAGTGGAACAAGATTATATCCACTTACAAGAAGTGTATCAAAACAAATATTACCAATATATGATAAACCAATGATATATTATCCTCTTTCTGTTCTTATGTTAGCAGGAATAAGAGAGGTACTTATTATCTCTACTCCTAGAGATTTAAGATGTTTTCAGGAGTTGTTACAAGATGGTAGTGAACTTGGAATGAAAATAGAGTATAGGGCACAAGAAAAACCAAATGGATTAGCGGAAGCTTTTATAATAGGAGAGGATTTCATCGATAATGATAATGTCGCTTTAGTTTTAGGGGATAATATATTTTTTGGACAAGGATTTACTCCTAAAGTGGAACAAGCAGCAAGATTAAAAAAAGGAGCAGAGATTTTTGGATACTTAGTAAAAGATCCAAGGGATTATGGAGTAGTAGAATTTGATAAAGATAGAAATGTAATATCTTTAGAAGAAAAACCAGAAAATCCAAAATCTAAATATGCAGTACCAGGACTATATTTTTATGACAATACAGTAGTAGAAAAAGCTAAAAGTATAAAGCCAAGTAAAAGAGGAGAATTAGAGATAACTGACTTAAATAGATTATACTTAAAAGAAAAAACTTTGAAAGTAAATCTACTGGGAAGAGGATTTGCTTGGTTAGATACAGGAACACATAAAAATCTTTTACAAGCATCTAATTTTATAGAAACTATACAGGAAAGGCAAGGAAATTATGTAGCTTGTATAGAGGAGATAGCATATAGAAACGGTTGGATAAGTAGAGATGAATTATTGAAACTGGCAGAACCATTACTTAAAACAGCTTATGGGAAATATATATTAGAAATATATTTGGAAAACTAGAAAAATATTAAAGAAAGGAAATAAAAGTGAAGATAAATCTTAAAAATATAGCTTTTATAAGTTTTGTACTTTATTGTACTATTAGAAATAGTTTATATGTTGTTGGAAAATATAATTATGCAATAATATTTAAAGTGCTAAGTATAGTTTTATTAATATTATCTTTAAGTGTTATATTGTATTATTATAAAGAAAAAATAAGAATAAAAGAGATATTGCTTGCTTTTTTTAATTTTTTTAATGGAATTCCTTATGAAGCTTTTGAATTTAATAAAATTGAAAGAAATATATGTATAGGTTTTTTATTTTGTAATCATTCTTATAAAATTAGAAAAAAAATATTTAAAATTTTATATAAAATAATATTAATAATATCAATATTGAGTATTATAGAATATCTGTATTATCAACTTGGAGGAAGAATAAAATTTACAATAGTAAATACATATAAAGAAGATTTTGGAGTATATTATTACTTAGGATACTTTAATTCATATTTAGTAGGAATAAAAAGTAATTTTTTTGTAAAAAGACTATTATCAATATATGATGAACCTGGATATTTTGGGACATTTTTAGGAATATTTATACTATTTTTAAAAGAAAAAAATAAATTAAAATTAAGTATTATATATTTAGCGGGAATTCTTACATTAAGTACAGCTTTTTTTTATTTTTTAACTATGAAAATACTTATAGAAAATAGTAGTTTGAAAAAAATATATAAAATAATTTTAGTTTTTTTATTAATATTTTTCTTAACAGGTATTTTATACAAAAAAAGTGAAAATTTTAATAAAAATGTCTTACTAAAAATAGAAAAATTAGTAGAGAATAAAAGTTTAAATAGAGTAAGAGAAAGTGAAATGTATAGAATAAATGAATTTAAAAAAAATGGAAACTTATTATTTGGAGAAAGAAAAAAATTTATTAATGATGGTGGACTTTCACTTTGGATGAAAGTTTATGAAAAAGGTTTTTTTGGAATTTTTATTGAAGTTTTAATATTTTTAAATATATCAAATTATATAAAATTAAAGAATAAAAAAGTAAGATTAATGATAATAATAGCCTTAACAAGTATTTTTCAAAGACCAAATATTTTAGATATTTCTACATTAATATGTATATATTCAGGACCAACGTATTATTATTTAAAAATAAATGGAGAGTAAAATGAAAACATATTTAGTAACAGGAGCAGCTGGATTTATAGGAGTAAACTTTGTAAAGTATATGCTTGAGAAGTATGGAAAGGATATACAGATAATAGTTTTGGATAAACTTACTTATGCTGGAAATAAGGATAGTTTAAAAGATGAGATAGCAGAAGGAAAAATAGAGTTTGTAAAGGGAGATATTGGAAATAAGGAGTTAGTAGAAAATATCTTCTCAAGATATGATATAGATTATGTAGTAAACTTTGCTGCTGAATCTCATGTAGATAGAAGCATCTTAGGACCAAGAGTATTTTTAGAGACAAATATCTTAGGAACACAAAATCTATTAGAAGTATCAAAGGATAGTTGGACAATAGGAAAAGATGAAAATGGTTATTCTATCTATAAAGAGGGAAAAAAATATATTCAAATCTCAACTGATGAGGTATATGGTTCATTAAGTAGAGATTACTCTGAAGCTAAAGAGTTGCACTTAGATGAAAGTGTAAAAAAGGTAATAGAGGGAAGAGAAAACTTAAAAACTTATGGAGATAGATTCTTTACAGAGGAAACTCCACTAGACCCAAGGTCTCCATACTCATCATCAAAGGCATCAGGAGATATGATAGTAAGAGCCTATGCAGAAACATATAAGCTACCTATCAATATCA
>OGIN01001297.1_pt1 | contig 13823 bp, 13 predicted proteins | sample 1571851 | NCBI WGS metagenome assembly OGIN01 (sample SAMEA2582123, study PRJEB24529) | metagenome | biome: Human gut stool | place: China | collected 2011 | reverse complement strand
TCCTCAAGGATTAGACGAGAATAAACAAGTTGCTCAAGATGGTGGTTCTATTGCTGGTGATGCACGTAAATCGATTGAAGCTAGAACTGGTAAACTTGTTATTACCTCTAAAAATGCTATTGATTTAGGACGATTAATTAGTGATGTGGTGAAACATGATAGATGAACGACTTGAACGGATAAAACGAAAACGTAATTGTAGAGTACATTTTGATGCAGATTCTTTTCAAATATCTGATTGCACAGTAGCACCAGTTCACGACATACCTGATGTAATACATGAAAATCAGGAGTTTGATTTTTATGTTGAGTCAATCTATGATGTATATTTGCTCCGAATTATACATAGCCAAGATTGTGTTGTAAGTATTTATCCTGCAAAAGTGGATGGCATTATATTTATCGTGAGTTCTATACCGGTGTCTAAAGATAATATTAAAGAGACCATTCAAAAGATTTTACATGCGTTGGAGCTATATGGTTTTCCGAAATTGATGAATCCTAAAAGTAATATTACATCTAATATATAGTGATGGCGTAGAGCGTAAAGAAAATAATACCACATCAGATAAGGATTTTCTGTCCCGTATGATGTGGTATTTTATTTATATTATATATGATATATTATGTTATATATATTAGAGAATTAGTTAGCGCAATATATTTTGTATAAATTGTTCTCAAATAGTTGAAAAATCAATTTTTTATGACCAAGTCACGAAGCAAAATCAAAGAAAAACTGGTAATACTGTAAAATATATATATGTTATACTGATTATGAATAAGTAGAATGTTTTTTGTGAAACAGATTTTATATTCGTATTAATCAATAATATATTGTGCAAAATATTTTTAGGGGAGATTAATATGGCTTTTACTACAGAAAATAGAAATGTATCAGATATATTTCAAAGATCAGCAAAATACAAAGTTCCTAGATATCAGCGTGATTATGTTTGGAATCGTGTTAATTGGAAAGAATTATGGAATGATTTGACATTCACAATAAAGTCTATAGGTCAAGGTATTCCCTGGTCACACTTTTTAGGAACTATTGTATTAAATAAATCGGAACGAAAACAAAAAAATTTAGAGATTTATGAAGTTATAGATGGACAGCAACGTCTTACAACTATATATGTTTTACTAATAGTACTTTTTAAAAATTTTAATAGGATAAATTCTGATAGTGCTAGACAGCGAGCTAAATATATTTATGAGACGTATTTGACTTCTTTAAATAATGAGGCAGAAAGAGAATTAGTAATTGATAATGAAAACTATAATATGAATTTAAAAGAGTTTATTGATTTTGGTACTAATAGTGAAGCTATAATTAGCAGTGATAATTCGTTGCTGTTATTGTTTCGGTATTTTGATAATTTATTAATAGATAAAGAATTTGAATATCTAGAAATAGTTCTCGATAAGCTTACATCTGTGAATATTGTTGAAATAATATCTGGAGAAGATGAGGAAATTTATAATATTTTTGAAGTATTAAATGCTCGTGGGCAAAAATTACGGCAAATAGATTTACTGAAGAATCATATCATGAAGTATGTTCAACCTAGAGAGGATTCTTTTATTGATCAAGCAAGACGAAAATGGAGTCAAATTATGGATAATGTTTCTAATTTGACTGATCCCGATATTTTAATACAACATTTTGCAAAATGTTATATTGAAAAAAAAGCTGAGAATCAACATTCAGTATATAGATTAATAAAGGATGAAATAGAAATCGATAATTTAGGTAAATTTTTAAATGATTTACTTGAGTTTTCAGAAATTTATAACAAGCTAGTTACTGATTCTAATGATAATAGTGTGTTGAAATACTTTAAAATTAAAAATAATTCACAAATTAGATCTTTAATATGTGCAATTTATACATTGCAAAACCGTAATATAATATCAGGAGATATAGTTGAGGAAGTCTTAAAGCAAATTCGAAATTTTTTCTTTATATTTAATGTTACACGGCAAACTAGTAATAAAACCGATAAGTTAATTAGTAACATCTCGTATCAAGTATATTCATGTCAATATGAAGTAGAGTTTAAATTTATTTTTTCTGATTTTTTATACAAATGCAATGATTATATTAAAAATCGTAATTATAAAGATGAATTCATAAATAATACTTCCTTTAGATATTCTAACGTAGAACGTTCGTTGAGGCAAAATAATCATTTAGTTAAATATGTATTAGAAAATGTATGTAATTATTATCAACATGACACAATTATTTCAGCAAATGAAATGACAATAGAACATTTAATAAGTGATAATGGAATGGTACCAACTGTTTCTTTAGAAAATTTGACTTTGGCAACGGAAGATTTAAATTCTAATAGGCTGAGAAATAAATCTATTAAAGAAAAGATTGAGATACTATCTAATGAATCTTCAATTACTGTTAATAAAAAATTAGGTCAATATTTTAAAAATAATCAGTTTGATTTTACTTCAAGAAGAGATGATTTAGTTGAAGTAATTTTTGATCAGATATTTAATTTCAGTCCTGAGATATTACACTTAAAATCAGAAGATATAAATATTTATCGTCAGATAGAAAAAATTTTAATTGCAAATAATGAGCTGGATATTTTGATACTTTTAAAAAAACATGGTAGATATTTATATAAACAGATAAGTGCAAATAATCAGTATGAAACTATTAAAGAGCGGTTTTTTAGTTTATACAGAACAATTGATACTACTAGTTGGCAAGGCTATATGAATTGAAAGTAGAAATGATATAACATGATAACAGGTGAAATTAAAAATAAAGTAGATAAGATATGGGAGAATGTCTGGGCTGCAGGCTTAACTAATCCTTTATCTGTAATTGAGCAAATTACATATTTAATGTTTATACGTGCATTAGATGATCAAGAAATTAATAATATTCGCAGTAAGACTTTACTTGGTGCGGATGTGGAATTAATTTTCCCAGAGTCGGATATTGGACAAGCTATGCGTTGGAGTAATTTTAAATTTAGAAATGCTGATGAAATCTATAATATTGTTTCCAACTTTGTATTTCCAGCGATTAAGGCCATGAAGCACGGAAAATTGCCAGATTTTGATGAGCATGGAAAGTTAATCCCCATTCCTGATACTGATGAAACAAAGGATGGGTTTGATTTTTTTGCTAAGCATATGTCGACAGCTACCTTTATAGTTCCGACTGCACAGGTACTTGAAAAAATTATTACTGGCTTAGATGATTTATATACTCATGATATTACAAATTTAGATATGCAAGGTGATTTGTATGAATATATGCTTTCAAAATTATCAACAGCTGGAACGAATGGTCAATTTAGAACACCAAAGCATATAAGAGAAATGATGGTTAAGTTATTAAAGCCTTCACCTCAGGATATAATTTGTGATCCTGCATGTGGTACCGCAGGATTTCTAGTGTCTGCTGCGGAATATGTTCGAGCAAATCATAGTGAAAAAATGAATAAAGCTGACTGGAAACACTATGAAAGTAATATGTTTAGTGGATTTGATACAGATACAACAATGCTTCGCATATCTGCAATGAACTTAATGTTACATTCTATCAAATATCCTCAGATTGATTATAAAGATAGTTTATCGAAACAAAATACTATACATAATGCATATACTATTTGTTTAGCTAATCCGCCTTTTAAAGGTAGTTTAGATAAAGAAACAATTAATGATGAATTGCGTAGTATTACAAATAACACAAAAAAAACAGAGCTCCTATTTTTGGCATTATTTTTAAGAATTTTGAAAAAAGGTGGTACTTGTGCCTGTATTGTACCCGATGGGGTTCTATTTGGTTCATCTAAAGCGCATATAGCTCTACGAAAAGAAATTATTGAGAACCATCATTTGCGTGCTATTATATCTATGCCTTCGGGTGTTTTTAAGCCTTATGCAGGCGTTTCTACAGCGATTATGATTTTTACGAAAACTCAAGCTGGTGGAACCAATAATGTTTGGTTTTATGATATGAAGGCAGATGGTTTTAGTTTAGATGATAAACGACAACCTATTGAAGATAATGACATTGCTGATATTATTGATCGATTTGAACATATTGATAGTGAAAGTGAACGGAAGCGTACTGAACAAAGCTTTTTAGTACCTAAACAAGAAATCGTGGATAATGGATATGATTTATCTATTAATAAATATAAAGAGATTGAATATATCCCGGTCGAATATCCTCCAACTAGCGAAATATTAGCTAATATTAAAGCTTTAAATGAACAAATCATGGCTGATACAGCTGAGCTAGAACGATTATTAAATGAATAAATTCATATTTGGTGAGATAATATGTATTTAAAAGACCTCGTTGATATTCAAATGGGACAATCTCCTGACTCTAAGTTCTATAACAATGATAAAATAGGACTTCCTTTTTATCAGGGGAAAGCTGATTTTGGTAGAATAAATCCTATACCTAAAATATGGTGTAGTAAATCTAAAAAAGAGGCAAAACCAAATGATATCTTAATCTCTGTTAGGGCACCTGTCGGGGATCTAAATATAAATAATGAGCAAAGCTGTATTGGTAGAGGCTTAGCGGCAATAACATGTAAATCTGATGTTGATATGATGTACTTATATTATCATTTAAAGTATTTAAAACCTCAATTAAGACATATATCAACAGGAAGTACATTTGAGTCTATTAATCGAAGTCAATTAGAAAATTTAATTATTGACTATAAACCTTATTCGGAACAAATTAAGATTAGTAATATCTTACAAGTTGTGCAACGACAAATAGAGGTTAGAGAGAAGTTATTAAGATTATACGATTTACTTATTAAATCCCGATTTGATGAACTGTTTTTGAATACACACTCTATAGAAACTATAGAAATTGGTGAATTATTTGAAGTAGGATCAAGTAAAAGAATATTACAATCGGAATTGATTACGTATGGAATTCCTTTTTATAGGGTAACTGACTTAATTAATCGTATTAATGGTAGACCTGTTGATATAAAACAATATGTGGATGAGCTTAAATATATGATTTTGATAAAAGAGAAATATGTTCCTCAAGCTGGTGACTTTTTAATTACTGCTAGAGGTACCATTGGTAAAATATATGAGGTCAAACAAAATGATAAGTTTTATTTTCAAGATGGAATGATTACATGGCTAAAAAGAAAAAATAATTATATAAATAATTTATTCTTTATGGAGTTAGTAAAAACGGATTGGTTTAGAAGACAATTTTATTCATCTAATAATGGTACAACGATTTCTTACCTATCGATTACAGATACTAGACATTTAAAAGTGTTGTTACCTACTTTAAATCTACAGCTGCAGTTTGCTCAAGAAGTTTATCAAATCAACAAATTGAAATCTGATGTTCAAAAGTCTATTGATGAGACTCAGTTATTAATGGACTCATTAATGCAAGAATATTTTGGCTAGTATTCTTTTGGTATACTAATATAAAAAGAAAAGAGGTATACCAATGCAACAATTAATTAATGATATTTTACATGATATGAGTGAAGTTTTATCTGCTAAAGATTTATATGCTTTACAAATTGTTTTACAAAAGAAATTAAATACACAGAATAATCAAACATATCCATATACTAATATTGAGTATATGGATATGTTTATTTCGGCTAAAAGAATTGAAGGTTGTTCAGAACGAACTTTAGCTTATTATAAAGCTACTATTGAACATATGCTTAGTATAATAGTTACACCATTACGCCAGGTTAATACTGATGATTTGAGAGCTTATTTAACAGAATATCAATTGATAAATAACTGTAGTAAAACTACTGTAGATAATATCAGAAGAAATCTTTCTAGCTTCTTTTCATGGCTTGAGGCTGAGGATTATATAATTAAAAGTCCAATTAGACGTATTCATAAAATAAGAACGGGTAGTAAGGTTAAAGAAACTTTATCTGAAGAGTGTATTGAAAGGCTTCGAGATTCATGTTTACATATTCGTGATTTAGCGATGATAGATTTTTTATATTCAACAGGTATTCGGGTAGGTGAATTAGTGAACCTTAATATAGGTGATATTAATTTTGAAGAAAGAGAATGTATTGTTTATGGTAAAGGAAATAAACAACGTAAAGTTTATTTTGATGCTAAAGCCAAAGTTCATCTTAAACGATACTTGGAACACAGAAATGATTATAATGAAGCATTATTTGTTACATTAGATAGTCCTTTTGAAAGATTAAAAATTAGTGGTGTAGAAATAAGACTTAGAAAGTTAGGTCGATTAGCTTCATTAGATCAGAGGGTACATCCTCATAAGTTTAGACGGTCTATGGCAACAAGGGCTATTGATAAAGGCATGCCTATTGAACAAGTACAGAAGTTATTAGGGCATCAACAAATTGATACTACGATGCATTATGCAATGGTTAATCAATCCAATGTAAAAATATCTCATAGAAAATTTATCGGATAATCAAATTCATATTTGGTGAGATGAATGGAATTTATAGAATTGGCTGAATTATGTGATAAAGGATCATCAAATTTAGCTCAAAAAGATTTAGTGTTTGATAGTGGTATTTACCCAGTATATGGTGCATCTGGTGAAATAACTAAAGTTGACTTTTTTCATCAAAGTAAGCCTTATTTAGGTCTTATTAAAGATGGCGCTGGTGTAGGTCGGGTTATGCAATTGCCTGCAAATTCGTCTGTTATTGGTACCATTCAATATATATTTCCCAAAGAAAATGTTGATTTAAAGTATTTGTATTATCTTATTAAATATTTAGATTTAGGTAAATCTAATACAGGAGCAACAATTCCACATATATATTTTAAAGATTATAAAAAAAGAAAAGTTAAAGTACGAGAATATAGTGTGCAAAAACATATTGGACAAATATTGGAGTTGATTGATAGTCATTTAAGGATATATATAAAAGTTTTAGAACAATATGATTTACTTATCAAATCCCGATTTGATGAATTCAATAAGAATAATGACAATGTAAAAGTTTTAAAATTAGAAGACATTTGTACTTCAATTGTTAGAGGGCCTTTTGGAAGTGCTTTAAAAGTAGAAAATTTTGTAAAAAAATCAGATACAAGTGTGAAAGTTTATGAGCAGTCAAATGCTATACAAAGATCTGCAGCTATAGGAAGTAGATATATTTCAAGAGAGCATTATGAATCATTAAGACGTTTTAAGTGCAAGCCTGGAGATATAATAATGAGTTGCTCTGGAACAATAGGTAAGTTGTTTATATTACCTAATGATGCAGAAGAAGGAATTATTAATCAAGCTCTATGTAAATTTACATTGGGGAAAAATTTATTGCCAGAAGTATTTTTACTTTATATGGATATCTTGATTGGCAATATTGAAACAAAAGGCTCTGGAATTAAGAATATTTCTGCAGTTAAATTTATTAAGAATCTTGAAATACCTGTTCCGCCAATTGGAATACAGAGTAAGTTACTATTTGAGTTAGATCAAATCAACAAATTGAAATTTGCCAAAATAGTGTATAATTAAACTAAGTATTATATAGAACAGATGAAGTTATATGTATAGGGGATTATATATGGCTAATTTTGATTTTCTTAAGGAGATAGTTGAATATAAAGTTTTTGCAGATGCAGCTATTGAGGCGGAGCGTGTATTTTACTCATCACCATCTATGTGCGCGATTGGATGTCGTAAGGCGTTAGAATTAGCCGTAAAATGGGTATATACAGCGGACACTAGCATGATTATGCCTTATAAAGATAACCTTCAATCACTTTTACATGCTAAATCGTTTAAAGATGAGTTGCCTGAATCTTTGTGGCGTGAATTACAGCCAATTGTAAAAATGGGTAATTTAGCTGTTCATTCTGATGCTAAGATTTTGCCAAGAACCGCTATTATCTCATTGCAAGCATTATTCAATTTTATTGAATGGATAGATTATTGTTATGGTTATAATTATATAGAGCGTATATTTGATGAGAATGCAATTCCTAAGGCCGTAGTTCCTGTAGATGTTAAGAAAATCAAAGAGCAAGAAAGTTTGATTGCTCAAAATGCTCAACAAATTAACAATCTATATTTAGAAATTGAAAAGCTTTCAAAATTATTATCTTCCGCAAAATCTGAGCATGTTTTAATGCGCAGTTTACCTAAAGTACCAGAAACAGAGGCTGAAACACGTAGATATATAATTGATGTCGATCTTAAATTAATGGGGTGGACTTTTGACGGCTCTAATAAAAATGTGTTTGAAGAGTTTAAAGTTTCAAACCCATATGTTCAAGGTGGCTCAAATCTTAGTGTTGATTATGTATTAATGGGGCGTGATGGCAAACCTCTCGCATTAATTGAGGCTAAGAAAACAAGTCGCAATATAAATGATGGTAAGACACAAGCTTTAGCTTATGCAGATGCATTAGAACGTGAGTATGGGCAACGTCCAATTATTTTCCTTTCCAATGGATATGAAACGCATATGTGGGATGATCTTGAATGGAATATGCGGCGTGTAAGTAGTGTATACGGTGAAAGTGATTTAGAACGTCTTATTGTACGAAGAAAATTAGATAAGCCTATTTTGAGTACTATTCCAATTAATGATGATATTTCAGCACGCTATTATCAAAAGGAAGCTATTAGGGCCGTTTGTCAGAATCTTGAAAACAAGATTAGAAGAAGCTTACTTGTTATGGCGACTGGTACAGGGAAAACCAGAACTTCAGTAAGCTTAGTTGATGTGCTTTCCCGTAGTAACCAAGTGACGAATGTATTGTTTTTAGCAGATAGAGTTGCATTAGTTAGTCAAGCGAAGGATGCATTTCGAGAACATTTACCATCTACATCGTTATGTAATCTATGTGAAAGTAAAGATGATAAAAATGCTCGAATAGTTTTTTCAACATATCCTACAATATTAAATGCTATTGAAAAATCATTAGATGGAGAAGGTAAACGCTTATTTACTCCTGGTCATTTTGATTTAATAATTGTAGATGAAAGTCATCGTAGTATTTTTAAAAAATATAGAGCTATATTTGAATATTTTGATGCTATTCTTGTTGGTTTGACTGCTACACCTAAAGCTGAGGTGGATAGAAATACATTTGACTTCTTTGAGGTTGAAAATGGAGTCCCTACATATGCATATAGCTATGATGAGGCTATTAAAGATAATTACTTAGTGCCATATTATAACTTTGAGATGGAATCAAAGTTTTTATCTGATGGTATTGTTTATGATGAACTTTCAAAAGAAGACCAGGATAGATTGGAAGATGAAGCTTTAGAGCAGGCAGGAGAATTTCAAGGTGATTATTCTGCAACGGAAGTAAACTCTATTATTTATAGTACCGATACAATAGATCATGTTCTCAGAGAGCTAGATCAGAATGGTATAAAGACTCATAATGGAGATTCTTTAGGAAAAACGATTATATTTGCTCAAAATAAAAAGCATGCTTATCTAATTGAAGAGAGATTTAATTTATTATACCGTTCTTCAAAAGGAAAAAAAGCACGTGTTATTGTTAGCTCTGATCAACATGCATTACATTTAATTGACCAGTTCAAATTCTCAGATGGTGAACCGGATATAGCCATTTCAGTAGATATGTTAGATACGGGAATTGATGTACCGGCATGTGTTAATTTGGTATTTTTTAAACGTATAAAATCAAAGACAAAATTCTGGCAAATGATAGGTCGTGGTACTCGGCTCTGCCCAAATGTAGAATTTTTTGATAAAAATAATGGTGATTATGTAGGTAAGAAGTACTTCTATATTTTTGATTACTGTAAAAATTTTGAGTATTTTAGAAATCAAAAAAATACGGTAGAAGTAAAAGGTAATAGTGCCACCTTAGGTGAAAGGATCTTTGCTAAGCGTGCTCAAATTATTGCACGACTACAAACTGAAAAATATGGCAGTGAAGAATATCAAAGCTGGCGTTCAGAACTTGTAGATGAGTGCTATAAAGAAATTACTGATTTAGACGTGACAAAACCGGTTGTCCGTTTACAGTTAAAATATGTGGATAAATATAGCGTAAAAACGTCATTTGATTATTTATCAAATATTGATGAACATGATTTAATTACTTTTATAGCACCTTTAATTTGTGCTGATGTTGATGAAAATTTGGCACGAGGATTTGACAACTTTGTATATGAAGGAATTTTGAATTTCTTTAATGGTCAATCTCTTGAATACTTTAAGAAACGTGTAATAAATCTTTCGAATACTTTATTACAAAAAATTAGTATCGAACAAATTAGAAAAAAACAAGATTTCTTGAAGTTAATAAAAGAAGATACATATTGGCAAATTGTTGATGCATTACAGCTAAATCATCTAAGAAAAGAACTCAGAGATTTAATTCAGTTTCTTGATGTTGCAGAGCGTAGAGTTATTATAACAACAATTACGGACTCAGTATTATTAACTAGAGAAGGCGATACTCTTATGCCTGAAGTTTTTGAGAGCTATCAAGAAAAAGTTGAGTCGTATTTCTTAACACATCAAGATCATCCAGCAATTCAAAAACTTATTAATAATGAGCCGATTGATGAATCAGATTATAAAGCCTTGGAACACATTTTTACTCATGAATTAGGAAGTCCTAAGGATTATGAAGACTATTTTGAAGATAAAGAATTTGGATTAGTTGTCCGCGATATTGTAAAAATGAGACCAGAAGCTGCTGAAAAAGCCTTTTCAGATTTGATTAACACTAAGTCTATGAATAGTGACCAGATTAACTTTATTAAACAAGTAATTAACTATATTACAGTTAATGGATATATAGAATCTCCAAAAGTATTGGTAGAACCACCATTTGATAGACCTTTTGATATGTGGAAGCTCTTTGATCAAGGTGAAGTTATTGAAATTGCAAATATAATCAAGCAGATAAAAACTAATGCTTGTATAGATATAAATGAGAAAATATAGGAGGTAATAATGATGCCTGATATTAGTTTGGGGGGTAAGATCTTAGAGCTAATAAATAAACCTCAAATATATTGGGGCTTAGGTATTACTTCGAGCTTAATGTTATTTTTACCAGATAAGGTTTTAACTCAACTAGGCTTATTAATAATAATTGATGAGTATAGACCATATATTGGTATGGGTTTAATCATATCTTTAGTATTAATAATAATCAGTGGTGTGAGGTATTTATATTTAGCTTGGGATAGATATACGCATAAACCAGAGTATTTAATTAAGCAATTTTTTAAAAAAGAAGTTACATTAGATGAGATTAGATTTCTTGTGAATAATTATTATGATGTTAAAGAGGATAGATTTAAATTATCGAAGGAACTTTCGTTGATGGAGGGAATTAAAAAGAACCTTCAATTAAAAGGAGTTTTATATCAAAGTAGTAATTTGATGGATTGTAATTTAGTTGTACCTTTTAATTTAAATCCTAAAGCTATTTCTATACTAGAAAAAGCAAAACTTCGAGGGGATATCAGGATAGAGGTTCATGATAAAGAAATTATAGACGTATGGTCTAAGACACCGTTACTTTAAATATGACCTCAATACAACTCATGTAAGTTATGATTATAATAAACTGATTTAATTTTAATTAAATGGGAGTCATAGCAATGTATTTTGACACATTAGATTCAGAGCAACAAATTTCATTCTTAATTAAGCCGATTCTACAAGTGCTACAAGAAGCAGGTGGTCAACTTGATAGATCTGAGATTCGCGAAAGAATCTGTGATGTAGATGAGCGAATTGCTGAATTTGAACAAAAGCTTTATACCTCTAAGAAAACAGGAAATCAATATAAGAAGTTTGACTTTAAATTTAATTTTGCGATTAAAGAGTTAGACTATGTAAAGTTGCTTTCTTATGAGCGATATAATCCACAAATAACTTTAACTCAACAGGGGCTTGCGATTAATATTATTACATTGGATGTGGAAGCTGATGTTAGAGATAAAGCTAAAGTTTATTGGGAGGGAAATCGTTTAAAGAAGAAAATAAAAAAAGATAGCCTTTCTGAAGTAGAAGATGAAAATGAAGATGAAGATGATATTGCAGCTGAAAAAGATCCAGTAGATGATTTTAAAACCGAGTTACAACAAGCTATAGCTAATATGTCACCAGCAAAATTTGAACAATTTGCAAGGGCTTTACTTACTAAAATGGGGGTTAAATTCACAGAAAAAGGAGTTAATATCTCTAATGATGGTGGTATTGATGGATATGGATATCATCGAGATGATGATGACTTCAGAACTACTAGAGTAGTTATACAATGTAAACGTTATAATACTGGTAAAGTGAGTGAGCCTGATATTAATGGTTTTCTTGGGGCCATGAGTAAATTTCAAGCTGATTATGGTGTCTTTATTACTAATATTCTTTTTACTAAACAGGCTCGTAAAGCGGCATCAGAAGGTAAGCCTATTACGCTGATTGATGGTAGTGAGTTGGTTAACTTAGTAATTAAATATAGACTTTATATTACACCTGTTACCACTTATGTATTAGATGATTTTTATTTAGATGAATAAATTTTTAAAACACATATAATATTATCTACATAGATTTAGATTAAGAGGCATGTTATGACAGGGTTATTATTGATTATGATTTTAATATTATTATTTAGGAAAAATGATGATCCATATGATGTGAAGAGTGAGTTGAAGAATAGAAGACGAAGACGCATGAATAAAAAAGACTAATATATTATTCATGATATAATGAGTAAAATATAATGCGGGATGATATATTTTATTACATATATTGTTTTTTTGTTAATGTCCAAGTCCCAGCTGGTGATCGACCTTTGTCTAGTGCTGATTCAAGTATTCCTGCCAATGCATATGAGACATATACTACGGGGAGCCAATAACAAGAGTCTACTGTAGTATTAGTCCATGATAGTAAGAATAGTTTTAAATTTACTGTCCCTAAGCGTAGTTTGGGTGGTCAGTATAAGCTTGAAGATGGCAAAAACAATAGAGAGTTTTGGATTATATCTACTGAAAATGGTGTTCTGTTGTATAAGGCTCAGCAAAGTACTCCGGACAGCATCATATCTGATGCTAAGAATGGTGAGTTTCTATATCCAAAGGTTGATAAAGGTATTTGGGCTATTACGAGTGATGAGTGGGTAGGAACAACATTCCAGAAACATTGAAATAGTAGAATGGAAAAATAATACCTATCATGCAGTTTGTTTTTCATACAGTAATTTTAAGGAGTAATTAGTATGTCTACATGGTCCGGAATACGACATAAGTTAGAAACAGAATATTTAGCACCTAGTTTGCGAGGCCATATTCAATATTTTGCTACCTCGTATAGTAAATCACCTGATCATGAGGGCAGGGCGGCTATTAGATATAATGGGAAGGAAATTATAAAGGGTAATTATTGGAATCAATATGTGAAAGCGCATCTATTTCCTAAAGATGATACATATGAACAGAGAATGCATGAAGGATTTCCGTTTATAGACAATACAGCATTAGAATTAGGCGTATTTGATCAGCGATGTTTTTATCAGGCTTTTGATGAATTTGATAACCAAAGTATTGATAAAAGCCTACCTAGTGACAATCTAATTGTACGTATTTTTGCCATTTTAGATAGACGTGTAGGAAAACGTAGACTCCTTTCTATGAGAGAACTTATGGAGAATCAACCTTCTGTATTTCAAGAGTTTTATGCTATTCGTATGCACCATGAAGGTTTATAAATGAAAACACGGAAGAGAATTGTCTAATTCCCTTCCGTGTTTAGATATGATATAATTTATATCAAAGTGAGGCATAAATGGTTTGGACGCCA
>OGIN01001293.1_pt1 | contig 13896 bp, 9 predicted proteins | sample 1571851 | NCBI WGS metagenome assembly OGIN01 (sample SAMEA2582123, study PRJEB24529) | metagenome | biome: Human gut stool | place: China | collected 2011 | reverse complement strand
AATTATTTCTGTTAGCCTGAAAACAGATTTCAAATGTAAGATCTTTATTTTTAGATGATTGCTTTAACTTCTGACCTTTACTAACTACCTTAAAATCAGGGAATTTACTTGCAATCTCTTGCCAAGCTTTTTCACATAATTCTCTAGGTTTCATGATTATAAAAGTACTCCTCCAATATTATACGGTTAATTATTTTATAGATTTCCCTCAACTACTATAACAGATGTATGTTGAAGTGCGTCCGTTATCCAAGCAATAAATGTGTTTAAAAACTCTTTCTCTTCTTTACTAAAGTTTATAAGATCAACTTCAATATTACGAATTATTTTAATCCAGTCATCTTGCTTAATCCAATTATCAAAGCATACATCAAATCTATCTCTTTCAGTATTATCTGATGCATCTATAATAGGATACACTTGATTAAAGTAAGAAACTAAGATATCAAAATCTGGACTATAAACCCGTAATGGCTTTTTATAACAGTGCCAATCCTTCCAACTTGATGAAGAATCAGACATATCAGTAATTTTTAGAGGATTAAAATCTAATCGTATGTGCTCACCTAATGGTGCATTAAGCCTAAGCTCCATATACTCTTGTTTTTTATAATCCACTGAATTTAGCCATACCATTATAGTTCACTCCATAAACTTATAAGACAAAATATTAAAGTGATGCTTCATTTCTGGTGAGCAAAGCCACTGCCTCAGCCGTAGGCTGTTTCCAATCATTCTTCACTAATTATATTATATTACATTTATAAGTATGAGTGTATAGTAAAAGCCCTTCGCTTATTATGCGAAAGGCTTAACTATTATTTCTCTTGTACTTGTTTACCACTCATATGTTCAATAGTGATTTCAAACATCTGAGTTGCTCTGCCATTACGAGCAATTTGATCATCAGCTAACGCTTCATCAGGATAATATTTCATAGCAAATTCTTTTAATCGAGCTATAGATTCTGGACCTGCCTCTAATAAACGGCATCTTCCAAATACGACTACACTTTGTACATATGGGGCCCATGGTTCAGATTCATCAATATGCTCATCCCCATATACTGTAAAACATACCTTATCTGAAACTTTTAATGCATCTACTTTATGACCAGCTTTGGCTCCATGAAAATAAATTTTCTTCTTATCGCAATTATAAAAATAATTAATAGGAATAGCATAAGGGTAACCATTATCGCCGTTCAAGGCTAAAATACCTCGACGATTAGATTGTAATAAAGCTTCTGCAGCAGCACGATCTATTTCATTTATCTTTTAACGAATAGGTTTAAACATATATATCTCCTAATTTTTCTTACTAATTGTATTTACAAGATACATGAAAGTACCACTATTAGTATCATCAACTTTAGAATACTCTTTCCAATTTATTGGATACATACCCGTTAATACTATGGGTGCCTCCATTCCACGCATTGTTCCTTTTCCTGTATTAGCGGCCCAATTCATGCATCCAGTTTTAATACATTTTTTTGTCGTATATTTAAGCTCAATAGGTATCCATTTACCATCTAATATAACAAGAATATCGAGATGTAAATTAGGATTAAATTCAGGTACAAACTCTAGTCTGATATCACAATTTGGATATTGCTCTTTAATCATCCAGGCTAAGCTAAACTGAAAATCTGCTTCTGAATGAAATATTGGTCTCCACCTACTCAATTGGTGCATTATCTCGTGAATACCTAAGATTGATTCTATAACACATACCTCATCGAATACAATACATCCATTTATTCTAATTATATTACATTTATAAGTATGATTGTATAGTAAAAGCCCTTCGCTTATGCGAAGGGCTCTTCATAATTTTAAATCCAACCGTTCTTTTTATATTCTTCTATTTTTTCTAAATCCTCGTCAGAAGGTTGTTTATTCTCAGAAAATTCCTTAGAAATATAATTATATTCAGAATTCCATTTACTTAAAGTACTCTTTATAGAATCCAAAATACGAATATTTCTTGTCATAATAGAATCTAAATTCCATTCATTATTTTCTAATTCACCTAATCTCTTTGTCATTACTATGCTAGATGCTAAGTATTCCTTTTTCTTTTTACCAAAGTAACCATTTCCAGCAACAATATTAAGTTTCTTTTCAAATGGAACCTTATTGCCTATATATTCTATTTTTTCTTTTATAGTTGAATCTGATACATCAGTAAAATAATTAGCTTGCCATTTCTGTGGGAATATATGCTCAATTTCCCAATTTTCTGGTAATAATATCTCTTGTTCTTGATAAGCAAGAATTTTTAATAGCATTCTAACAAGATTTCTATGTGGATTCTGAATATGCTTCTCTAATAGAGCTAAATCAATCTCTTTGAAATCAAAGATAGGTTTATCAGCTTTAACAATTGCAGCATTTAGCTTTAATATATCAGTCTTGACAGCATTAACAGTTGGTAAGATTAAATATTTTGTAAACAATTCTAATACTAGTTTATTTAGAAATGCCCCAAATTTCTTTTCAAAGCTTTCATTATTTCTATGACAAATATAATAGATTACGACTGGATATTTCCAAAACTCATTAGGATAAGAACGAAGTGTATCTAAGGTTTGCTTAATTTTTATATTCTTAGACCACTCTTCTCCTTCAAGCTCTTCATTCTTATTTATAACTTTCCATAGATTTAAAATGATAAAAAGGTTATCTAACAAATCTACTTCGTATAATCTTTTAAATTTTTGATTAGCATAGTACTTTCTAATACCAGGTGTAGTAGTCTTTGTATCCTTTTCTAAAGCACGCAAATAAAACATATAGTAATAAAATAGTTGTTGAATACTTTCTTTACTAGATGTGGCTTGCTCATCAAGCTCCTTCCATCGTTCAATGAATAGCCTCTTACTATCTATATCCAGCTGATTATAAATTTTGGCTTTAAAAATATCTGCATCTGATAATGGCAATCCTCTATCATTTAATGTAGAAAAAATTGTTAATGCAGTATCCTGTGTATCTGCAGTAATAGGAAGTAGTATAGCTTGATTTAATAGAGCATAAATAAATTGATAAACCATTAATGGGTTCTCTTGAGAATGCTTATCCAATAAACTTAAAAACAATCTATAGTTTTTAGAATAATTATCTTTGGCACTTTCAATAGCTATACCAGTTTTAAGAATTCCACGCAGAATTTCATTACCATCATTATTCATCACACGAGAAGTCAATAAAATGTCTGTATAATCAACAACTCCTGTTAGCTTATTTGTTCGCCAAATAGCAGGCTCAATTTTACTTATAAAATTTTTAGCTTCTGCGGTACGCTCTAATTCAGATGTGTCAGTTAATCTAGTATATATGGCTCTAAGAAGTAAAAACAAAGAAGTTATCCGTTGCTGTCCATCAATAATTTCTTGTTCACCATCTTCATTTTCATAGGAAACTATGCTCCCTAAAAAATAAGATCCATCATTTTCAGTACCACCGGTACTAGCAGTAAACTCCCATAAATCCTCAAAAAGAGTCTCTACTTGCTCATCACTCCACGCGTATGGTCTTTGATACTCTGGAATAACGAAAGGTTTGGCCTTTCCACTCCCTAATAACGTTTCTACACTTTGTTTATTTACTTCTATTGTTGTTGGCATCTCCCATTCCCCCTATTATTACTTTGTCACAATATCAAGTAGTGACTTATAGCTATCAACTACATCATAAACAACGTCCCCTTTACTGATAGCTTTAAAGTGTTCTCGTGCACAATGTAACTTAGATTCCTCAATCAACCGAAGTTGCATTGAATTCATAGATCCTTTTGTTTCAGCAACAAAATAAATATGTTTTACAGTACCCTCATAAAAAGCTATTGCCCAATCCGGATTATATCTACCAACAGGTGTTGATATATAAAATCCATCAGGCAATTTTACATATACTGCTACATCAGAGTTTATATCCAACTCAGATGCAAAGTTTTTTTCATTTGTTGAGTCATAAACAATATGATCATATAAATGTTTGTTGGCTTTCATTGCATTCGTACCCAAACGTCCCTTAATCGTTGGATCTGTAAATACATTAGTATCGTATTTTTCATCTAATACATCATATGTAATATGCTCAATAATTGCTGTTGCTTTTTCATCATTTATAAGGGATGCAGCCTTAATAATAAACTCTTCTGGATTATCTTTGAATTGATTAAAGACAGTAGATTTAATGCCTTTAAGAATCTGTATAATTGCTTTACGCGTAAGCCCTGTCTCATCTACTAATTTACCAACTAAATCATACTTAATATTAGAACTTACAGCGTTTATGCTACCATATTTTGAACTCTCTTCTTTTACAAAAGAACCAGTTGTAACTAACTCATCTTTTGATTTAATTTGGTTCATAGTGCCACGTTCAACTTTATAGAAAATTTCCAAAACTCGAAGTTTATTATTTAATGATGTAATCGCATTATTAACTAATTCATCAGTATCAAAATCAACTACATATACTGATTTAGAGTTTATCTTTTCCCATAGTGCCTTGAATTCAGGCATAGAAAATTTATCTTCGTCTAACTGAAGCTCTACGTTATTACTGCGCGCATTTTCAAATTGTATTGATTTAGCATCATAAATAGAATCAATGATTCGTATAACTGCATCCTTCGAATCAGCTACTTCATCAGCAACCACTATTAAATCATTAGACTTATCATCATAATATTTATTAGTAAGAGCACCAGTTTTATCAATATAATCAGCTTTAATAAGTTGATAGTAAATAATATGGCTAAGTTTATCATCTATAACTTGTTCATTATTATCTATATCTTTAATTACTTTTCCAATGAATAATTCAGGTGTGATTAATTTTGGTCTATCAGCAACGGCCTCAGCAATTTCAGCCTGTAAGCCCTTTGCAAAACTATCGTAACTTTCACTAGCTATTACAGTAAGAACGTTTACATTATGTACATCATTCCCAAGTACATTTGCATCCATACGTTCCCCATCTTGGTTTACACAAAGACGAAGCCCTCGACCGACCTCTTGACGTTTACGCACATCACTACTGCTTTGTTTTAATGTGCAAATCTGAAAGACATTTGGATTATCCCAACCTTCACGTAATGCAGAATGAGAAAAGATAAATCTAACAGGAGATTTCTTAGGGTCTCTATCTAAAAGAAGTTCTTTATTCTTCATAATAAGATCAAAAGCATCAACATCATCAGATGTTTTCTCTTTTTTATCTTTTAGCTTGGAGTCAACTATTTTACCTTTTTTATCAATGGAGAAATAACCAGCATGTGTAGAAGATTCAGAAATAGCATTAATATACTTTAAATATTCATCTTCACCAAATTTTGTTTGAAGATTATCAATAGTATCCTTATATTCCTCTTCAAACATATCTGCATAAATACCATTAATAGGATTTCCAGAATCATCATATTGCTTATACTTTGCTACTTCATCTATAAAGAATAAAGATAAAACTTTTATCCCCTTATAAAATAAATCACGTTCTCTTTCAATATGAGATTTAATAGTTTCTTTTATTTGAATGCGTCGAAGTTGATCTTCATTTACTTTGCCAATTATATCACCAGCATAGATTTTTATACCATTAATGAACTCTACTGAATCATCACGACCATCAATTCTAGATACAACAAAACCATCTTTATATTCTTCCATTTGGCCTGAGTTATCATAGAGGTTATAGCCTTCCGAAACAACTCTAGTTATCTTTCGAATACCTTTAGCACCTTTATAGTCAAACTGAATAGTTGCTGTAGGTGCTGACTTTGAGAGATTAATACTTTCCAGATAAACATAACTTTCAGTTGCTGTACTTCCCGATTCAGTAATCCCTTTTACAGCTATTTTTTTTACAAGATGTTTATTGTAAGCTTCTAATGCATCTAACCGATAAATCATGTTATATATACTATCACTCTTATGAGTAGCGGAATATCTAAGAGTCATTAACGGATTAAACTGTTTTAAACTCTCTTTAGTCTGCTTCCCTTCTACAGATTGAGGCTCATCAATTATAAGAATTGGATTAGTCTTTGCAATAATATCTATAGGACGACGAGATCTAAACTCATCTAGCTTCATATAAATACGTCTTGCATCCTTTCCTTTTGCATTGAATGCTTGAGAATTGATAATCATAACATTGATAGAACTATCCGATGCAAACCGATCAATTTCAGTTAATTGAGCAGAATTATATATAAAAAATCGAATTTTTTTACCATATTCTTCCGCAAAATGTTCTTGTGTAACTTGGAAGGTTTTATAAACACCTTCACGTATAGCAATACTAGGTACAACAATAATAAACTTACTCCAACCATAATGTTTATTAAGCTCATACATAGTTTTTATATATGTATATGTCTTACCAACACCAGTCTCCATTTCAATAGTTAAATTATATCTACCTTCTAATTTATCAGATGGTTGAATTTGATTATCTCGTTGTACTTTCTTTATTCGACTAAGAATTAAATCGTCATTTAGCTCTTTTACTATTTTCTGATTACTAAAACCAGTAAAGTCTTTTTCCTCTGTTAATGATTGCTGAATGTAACCAGATCCTCTATCCATTATATATGTTGGTGTTAAATAAGGCTGTCCTGCAAACACATCTACTACTGCTTTTGCAGCATCAGCTTGAAATTTTTGATGCTTAAATTGTAGTTTCATGTATGAGTCTCCCTAAATAACTTTTACTCTTGTATCTGGTGCTAATGATTTAAAAATTTCACCAACATTAATTTTAGATGGACTATTAGCAAAACTACTATCTCTAAAGACTGCACGAAGAGGTTGTTGTTTTGCAATATATTTGATAACTGAGTCTGGTATGTTTTCATTGAAACATGCTACCAAATCGCCATTATTATAATTATGAACAATACACCCTTCTATCTCTTCTGAATTATATGGTAAAGATAGTGGTAATCCCCATTCAATAAGACAACCATATAATAAATCAAGGTCATTACGATCAGACTTAATATTTGACTCTAAATTTGAAAGTAAACCTTGTGAATAATCATCTACTGAATAAAATACATTAGTCATATTAGAATCATCTAACTTAAAAACACGAAATCCTACATCTAAATTTTGATCTGCCAATTTTTCTGTATTTTCTTTTAAAATCTTATTACCAGACTGTCTAATTCTATCTTTGCCTAATTCACAGATATTACTATAAACACTTGCAGAGTCATCATCTATTTCTTGTGGGATTTGAACCATGATAAATTTTCGGTTTCCATTATCCTCTAAGTTTAGTTGCATCACAGCATGTGCTGTACTTGCACTTCCTGAAAAGAAATCCAATACAATATCATTTTCATTCGTAATCATCTTCAGCATTTGCATCAATAGTTTTACTGGTTTTTTACCATTTAAAAAAGAGACATCACCTTCTTTCGTTAAATTGTTAATTTCTCCTACAAAATCCCAATAAGTTCCTTGTAAATCTTTTTTATATAAAACACCATCTATTTCTTCGGCTACATCTCTAAGCCAAGCAAATAAACGGAAATTTTTTCCTTTATAAAACTGCTCATATAATTTACCTTTATTTCTTCCAGTTTTAGGAATATATTCTATAGAGTATAAGTCACTATCCATCCCAATTTCTTTAAGCCGCTCAACTACTCTTGGTCTAATAGAACTTTGTGGCATAGCAGTCTGAAAAATACAATTGGAATATTTATCATAAGCCTCTTTTTCAGTTATATTTTCTGATTTCATAATTGATGAAATTGATTCAATCTTATAGTTCTCACGTTTATATATTTTTATTTCATTACCATCTCCATCAAGTGTTGAAGCAACGTATATTTTATCTCCGGAATTCACTAATGCAGATGTATATTTCCAACTAATTCCATTTTTTCTATAAAACTCAACCAATTGACTAATAGGTGTATATGAATAAATATTCTGAAATGGTTCTATAGCCTTATAATTCTTTGCATAAAGAAGAATAAACTCCATATTCTTTTTTAAACGTTTATCCTGTCCTCCTCCGGAAGCACCTGCTATATTTTTAAGTTTTAATGAAATTATATTAATAAAATTATCAGCACCAAAAACTTCATCACATATTTTCTTTAAATTTTCTAATTCGCCATCATCAATACTAATAAATATTGCACCATCATTAGACAAAAGATTTCTAGCCAACATTAAACGTGAATAAATCATAGAACACCAATCAGAGTGGAATCTACCATTATTATATGTATTTTTAAATAATATATTTCCACCATCATCTAATACTCCTAGTTGTTCTTCGTATTCACTCATACTTAATGAAAAGTTATCTCTATAAATAAAATCATTTCCAGTATTGTATGGGGGATCTATATATATCATTTTTACTTTTCCAAGATAACTTTCCTGTAAAAGTTTCAATACCTCAAGATTATCACCTTCTATATATAAATTTTCAGTATTATCCCAATTTACACTTTCTTCAACACAAGGACGTAAAGTCTTACGAATTGTCTTATTTGCTTCTACAATAGCAGCTTTTTTACCAACCCATGTAAACTCATAAGCTTCATCACTATCTATGACTTCGTTAGAAAGCATCTGTTTTAATACTTCAAAATTTATAGCTTTTTTCAACTTCCCATTTTCATCTAAAGCTTCTGTAATGCAATTAGGAAACAATGATTCAATTTTCTCTATATTTTTTTCAGTCATATCCACTGATTCCATTCTCATTTTTTCCATTATAGTTTCTCCAATACACTTTTTAACTTCTTTAACTCAGTATTCATTTCTATTTGTTTATTTAGCTGCTTTTCTTTTCGTATTTTATTTTGTAATGTACTAATTTGCTTTTGCAAAGTTTCTATTTCTTTATCACGTTCTACAGACTGTTTCAAGGTCTTGGTAGAGTTATCAGATTGTAACTTATCACCAGCAATTTGGCGTACTAAGTTTTCATATACATCATCAAGGTTAAGACCTTCAAGTTTTACTATTAATTCCGTTTCTTTAAGCCAATTTGTATGATAGTATCTATCTACATTAGATATTTTCTTTTCTATATCCGTAGATTCCTTATATCCAATCCAAGTCTGATACTTGCCATTGTATTCTAAGATATAAAGAATATGATATGGAATTACACTATCAATAGATTTTAATAATTCTATATCAACTTGTGAGCTATTAAGGTTGATTTCAAATACTTCAATCTCTGTTACATATTTACCGTCAGTAAGGTTTGTAGTTGTAACAGCAATTTTATTTCTCCAATATATATTCTTTACTTGATCTACAAATAATCTTTTTAGAGAAGGCGTGATATTTATATTCTCATAAAACTTTGTTTTCGGAATTCGCCGATTAAATTCTGTAGCTTTTGGTAAACTTAGCATCATATTTCTCCTTCTTATTTAACTACCAAGAAAGAAATAAGCTCAAAGTCATCTAAGCCAGATACTACTGAGATAAGTGCAGATGTTCCACCAGACGTAAATAAGCTATCAATATCACTTTCTTCTTTAGTATCGATAATAGAATGAATTGTTTCACGAAGAAGATTTGATAATTCCTGCATATCTTTCCCATCATTCGTTTCTTCATTAAACTTTTGACACAAATCTACAATCGGTTCTTTTTTGCCTCTACACAATAATCTAATATCATCAAGCAATTGTTTTGGATTTAGATAGTCACAAATAATTTCTCCTTCCATACCAATATAAACCATATAAAATGGATGGATCCTGTTTTGATTATCTATATTTACAGAATTATTAATATTCTTCAATACGAATATTACACCTTGTGGAAGCTCCTCAGACGATTGAACAACAGCATGTAATCCTTTAGGTTTTGTATCCATATCACCATGAGTTTTAATATACTCCAAAAGATCAAGCCTAAACTCATTTAAACCTAAATCCATAATTGAAATACCAGTAGACATATCTTCTATATCGACTACTTCCTCTTGCAAACGTTTAAGCTGTTGCTTTCTATACTCTAAATCTCCCTTCTCCTCAGCATTAATAAGATCATCATCTCCTGTTGAAGACATAATAGAAATTTTCATCCTTGTTTCTACACGACCTTTAAGGTTGATGTATTCATCTAAATCCATATCAGGCCAGAAGTTAACAAGTTGGATACTTTCATTTTTACTACCAATACGATCCACACGACCAAATCGTTGAATAATACGTACTGGGTTCCAATGAATATCATAGTTTATAACACAGTCACAGTCTTGTAAGTTTTGACCTTCTGATATACAGTCTGTAGCTATTAATACATCAATTTCCTCAGTACTATCCGGCAACAAAACTGCTTTATCTTTTGAAATAGGAGAAAAACAAGTTAATACATTATTAAGGGTTGCCTTAAAATTCTTAATAGTAGTTTTTCCATCAATAGAACCTGTAATAACGGCTGTATTAAGTCCGTATTTTTCTTTTATATAAGCACTAACATGTTCATATAAATACTCAGCAGTATCTGAAAAAGCAGAAAAAATCAAAACCTTCTTATTATTAATATTAATTGGATTTTCTATTTTCTCAGATATAACCTTGAGTAAAGATTGTAACTTACCATCATATTTAGGTGTTATTACATTCAACATACTCAACAAATCATTTAATACCTCAATATCTGAAGTAAGTTCAGCTCGCCATGTTTTATAATCAATATCAGCTAAATCAATTTGAACCTTATTACCGACAGTAAAATATTCTGTATTACTATCATCTATATCCCACTCTGTATCAGAAGATTCATACATATCAATACTACTTGTACCATATTGCTCAAATCGATTTATCTTATCTATAGTATCATTAATAAGATTATAAATACGTTGTAAGGTAAGTTGAAATGAATTAACAGAACTTTCTAAACGTTTCAACAAGTTAACACTCATTAACTTACGAATCCCTTGTTCACGACCGGTTTGTGTTAACTCATTCCCCTTATTGTGTGTTAGCTCAATATACTTTTGCATTTTACTAGGAAAAATATAGTTTGACGGCGTATAGATGCAAAGGGAAAGCTTACTTAACTCTTCATAAATCTGATTATAATTAGTAGCTGTTTCTAAATTAGTAAGTACAGGCCTCAAAGAAATAGGTTTCTTTCTTATAGGAAACTTACCAATATCGGCAGTATCATAATATTTTTCAATATGTTTTCTAGACCGCGCAATCGTAACACTATCTAGTAATTCAAAGAAATCAAAATCTAATGTTTTTAATAAAGCATCTGTTGTTCGATCAGCAACATCTAATTCACTCCAAGCATTAAATGCTCGTTGTGCTTGTCTAAATATTTCATCAATCGATTTAGTGGTACCTAATTTATTATCAATAAGGCTAGTATCGCCTTCATAAGCTATGGCTAACTGATTTTTTAAATCAATAAATTTATTATTTACAGGAGTTGCTGAAAGCATCAAAACTTTTGTTTTCACACCAGCTCTAATAATCTTATCCATCAATTTTACATAGCGATTCTCCACAGTATTAACATGCGTACCAACACCGTTACGGAAATTATGTGATTCATCTATAACAACTAAATCATAGTTTCCCCAATTTAACCGATTTAAATCAAGGCCATTTGAAAAGCCACCAGGTCTAGATAAATCCGTATGGAATAAGACATCATAATTAAGTCGATCTCCAGCAATTGGATTATTTACATAATTATCTTTATATGTATTCCAATTCTCTGCTAATTTTTTAGGACAAAGAACTAGAACACTTTTATTACGATTCTCATAATATTTCACAACAGCTAATGCAGTAAAGGTTTTACCTAAACCAACACTATCAGCGAGAATACAACCATTATATCGTTCTAATTTATTTATAATGGCAAGTACTGCATCTCGTTGAAAGTCATATAGCATATTCCAAATTTTACTTTGTTTAAACCCTGTAGCTTCATTTGGTAATTCATCAGTGGAGATATCATTTAGAAACTCACTAAAGACATGATATAAAATCAAGATATAAATGGACTCTGGGGAGTTTTCATTATAAACAGATGTCATATTATCTATAACAATATCCGTAACATCTTGAAGTTTATTTTTATCATTCCATAGGCCTTCAAATAAATTGATGTACGAATCAGCAAACGGGGATTCAAAACGATTAACCATATTATAAGTATTATTACCACGTTCACAGCCAATATCTACGGTTGTAAAACCATTAATAGGCATATAAGTAGTAGCAGAATTAGAACTTGTTACATTTACAAAGCCAGTCATATTCTCCCCAGTAATATTAGACTTAAAGGTTGCTTTTCGTTTAATCCAATCTGCACATTCTTTTGCTATTGCTTTCTGATTCATTTCGTTACGTAGCTTCAATTCAAACTCTGTACCATATAAGCTATTTTCACGATTTAATCTAGGAATATAAAACTCTCTCTTTTGTTTTTCTGTTTTTTCTTTAATAAATGTCGGTGCTGTAAAAATAAATCTACACTCATCTATTTGTTCTAGCTGATCCTTCAATTCTTTATAAGCATAGATTGAAAAGCAAGCAGCAGCAATTGATATCTTACTCCCATTACTTATTGTAGATATCATATCATCACGAACAATGTCATTAATATTATCAAAAACTTTTACATCCATCAGTATAACCCCTTACCTCTGAACTAATTATCCCCATTACATACTGTACTAATATTTATAACCTTATTATATAAAAAATCAGACATTCTGAAAATTATTTACTAAATAAACCTTTGGAAATAGTCTTAATGTAAAAAAGGGTGTAAAAGAATGTGGTTTTACTGCATTCTTTTACACCCTTTTATTATATTAGAAGTAAGCCATAAAAGTTTTGGATTTATAAAAATGTAAAATAACATTCTTAATAAAACATTATTTCTTGTCAATAAAAACTGCATCACCTCTATAAAGTGAATATGAGTCATCCAAAATATATTTATTAGACGTATTTAATGCTGGAAACTGAATTACCGCATCTCCAACTTTAACTGCATCAGACTTAATATGAACTTCAAAAGAGCTATTAGTATCGATATTAGATAAATCAAATAATGATTGATAACCTACTGTTACCCACATACCAGGACCTTCAAATTGATCATCGCCACGTACGGTCTCTGTTGGATAATATGTATTTCCATTTTGTACTATAGATATAACGACATTATTAGTATCATTATAAATCTTACTTTCCGGCATATAAAGGAAAGATCTAACCCGTAATATATTATTAGCATTTCTTGTTGAATAATTACTTGCTACACCTCTAGCATCCTCCAATGCCGTATTGGCATAAATTGCAAATGGAGTTTGAACATATACGATACCTTGCAATTCATTTCTTGGGAAAATTCCACCATAACGCCTTTTAATAAACTTCTTCTTAGCAGTAGATATCATTTTAATATTTTTCTTTTCTACTAAAGACTGTCCATAAGATGTTGCTGCTGCAATATCTGCATTTGTTATTTGGTGTTTCTCAATAACTTGAGGATTATAAGTACTAATATCTTCTGCAGATACTGCCATAACAGACATAGCTAAAATTGAAAATAAAATAATTTGTTTCTTAAAATTCATAGTCTCACCTACAAAACATATACTTTTAAAAATCAGCTAAAAAAAATTTTTAGACATCTATAATCTGATCTGTGGTTCGGCGTTTCCAATCACATGGGCAGTGCTATCACTCACTGCGTCTCTTTACTCCTAGTGAGTAAAGCAACAGCTTCGACATGCGCTGTCATAGGAAACATGTCCACAGGTTGGACTTCTTTTAGTTCATAACCGTAGTGTGTAAGAATTTCAATGTCTCGAGCCATGGTGGCTGGGTTACAGGATACGTAAACAATGCGTT
>OGIN01001292.1_pt1 | contig 13897 bp, 10 predicted proteins | sample 1571851 | NCBI WGS metagenome assembly OGIN01 (sample SAMEA2582123, study PRJEB24529) | metagenome | biome: Human gut stool | place: China | collected 2011 | reverse complement strand
TGTAACTTACCTGCAAGGAAGATAGAGGTAGGTCCATCAGCTCCACCAATGATTGAGATCGCTGCTGCCGCTTTGTCAGAGAATCCCATAGCCATCGCTCCAAGGTATGCTGCAAAGATACCGAACTGAGCAGAGGCACCAAGAAGGAAGCTCTTAGGGTTAGCGATCAGTGGTCCGAAGTCTGTCATCGCTCCTACACCCATGAAGATCAGGGAAGGGAGGATTGACCACTCATCCAGTTTATAGAAGTAGTAAAGCAGTCCGCCTGTTCCATTTGCCGCATCTTCCGCATGAAGCATGATGTCCGGATAAATGTTAACCAGTAACATACCGAATGCGATTGGAACAAGAAGCAGAGGCTCGAATCCGTGTCTGATTGCAAGATAAAGGAAAACACATGCAACCGCGATCATGACTACATTGCCCCATGTAAGACTGAAAAACGCCGTCTGATGCACGAGGTTTCCTAATGTTGTCGTTATATATTCCATTTTTTAACCTCCAGTCGTGTTAGATAAACACCATATAAATGATGTTAGTTCAATGTAGCAAGAACAGCGCCTGAATCAATTGCATCGCCTACTGCTACATCAATGCTTGCAACGGTTCCGTCTTCCGGTGCTACAACTGGAATCTCCATCTTCATAGCCTCGATGATGACAACTGCATCACCTTTCTTTACAGCCTGACCTACATTTGCTTCGATCTTGAATACTTTTCCTGCTGCTCCGGCTTTTACTTCGATGGATCCGGCTCCGCCTGCAGGTGCTGCCTTTGGTGCTGGTGCTGCCGCAGGCGCTGCCTTCGGTGCTGCTGCAGGTCTTGCAACCGGTGCTGCACCTGCTCCGTTTTCTTCTACTGTTACATCATATACATTGCCATTCACTGTGATTGTATAATTTTTCATTGAATTCATCCTCCTAATTAATTATGCGTGCCACTTATTTGATGGACGACGCTTGATGCTTCTTACTACGAAGCCGTCTGTGCTTCCACCGGCTTCTGCTTCATAAGCAGCGATCGCTGCGGAAATAACTGCTGCCAGTTCATCATCATTCGATGCTTCTTCTACTACAGGTGCTGCAACTGCTGCCGGAGCCGGAGCTGCCGCCTGTGTGCTTTCTGCTTTTCCTTTGTTCTTGAATTTTTCTTCAAGTGCAGGAATGTATTTGAACAGGGAGATCAGAATTGAGATAAAGATCAGGATTACGAATACGGTACCCATTCCAAGGATTGTATTCAGTCCTGCTTTTTCCATGATCTCACCGATGCTGTAATGTGCATCGATCGTTGTACTGTCCAGATAAAGGTCCTCATCAAAAACAAATGTAATGTCTGCATCACGGTCTTTGAATTTTGCACTGGTCGTTACTTTCAGTTCATCAGAGGATGGTTCGAATTTGTAATCACCGTGGCTTACATATTCCCCACACTCTTTTGTTCCCTGCTGCCATGCATCCAGAGCTGCAAGGAAACTATCTTTTGTAAATGGAACACCCGCCTGGTTCAGCTGGGATTCGATCTGAAAATCTGTCATCTTATTCCACTGTTCGATAGTATCTGCATCTGCACTGTTGCAATACTCGATCAGAAAATCTGTTGCCTGTGTGATCGTTGATTTATCATACTGAAGATTTTCTTTCTTACTTCCGCAAGCGGTAAAGCAGAGCATTGCGACAAGCACACAAAGTAATACGCTTATTTTTTTCTTCACTTTGCCTCACCTCTCTAAACCGTACCGTGTTTCTTTGCCGGACGATCCTCTCTTTTTGTGAATAACATCTCAAATGCGCCGATCACATATTTTCTTGTATCTGCTGCTTCGATGATCGTATCCACATATCCTCTTTTCGCTGCTGATAATGGGCTTGACTGCAGATTCTTATATTCTGCTGCTTTCTCTCTGATGGTTGCTGCATCAGCATCCGCATACATGATCTTAGCTGCCTGGTTTGCATCCATCATTCCGATCTCTGCATCCGGCCATGCATATACCATATCTGCTCCAACTGCTTTGCTGTTCATTGTCACATAAGCGCTTCCGAATGCTTTACCGATCACAACATTCACCTTCGGTACTGTTGCATCTGCAAATGCATAAGTAAGTTTTGCTGCTGATTTTGCAATACGTTTCTCATCGTATTTGCTTGCTGTAAATCCGCTTACATTTGTAAGAGTCAGTACAGGGATATTGAATGCATCACAGAACTGTACGAATTCTGCAGCCTTTTCAGCTCCGTCAGCAGAAAGTGAGCCGTCAAATTCAGCCTCCACTTCAGCTTCTTCATTATATACTTTCGAACGGTTAGCAACTGCACCAACAGTCATACCATTCAGTTTGATGAATCCAGTCACCATATCTTTTGCATATGCTTTCTTCACTTCGCAGAAGATGTTGTCATCAGAAATCATTGTAAGAGCGATCGCTGTGTCTTCTTTTGCATTCGCAAGGTCTGCACATACACGGTTCAGATCATCGTTACATTCTTCATAAGAAGAATCCTCTTCATTGTTACACGGTAACATACATACAAGAGAACGGATGTCTGCAAGGATATCTTCTTCTGATCCTGTTCCGTCCACAAGACCTGTTGTCTCACTCTGGAATGCTGCTGAAGATGTATCACATTTGGAAATGTCATTTCCAGGAATTGCATTCGGAGTATTGGTAAATAATTTACCGTTCTTTTCTTCCATAAATGTAAAATCTGTCAGAGCAGGTACGATAGAAAGTCCACCGCCGCATGTTCCGAAGATTGCTGTGATCTGAGGGATCACTCCGGAAGCCATTGACTGTTTCTGATAAAGCTTTCCAAATGCTTCTAATGCATCTGTTGCTTCCTGAAGTCTGAATCCGGCACAGTCAACCAGTCCGATGACCGGTGCTCCCATCTTCATTGCCATATCATAGATATTAGAAATCTTCTTTGCATGCATCTCGCCGATCGCGCCATTTAAAACAGTGGCGTCCTGGCTGTATACGTATACCAGATTTCCATCGATCACTCCATATCCGGTGATCACACCGTCTGCCGGAGTTTCTTTTTCCTGCATGTTAAAATCAGTCGTTCTTGCTGTTACAGCTCCACCGATCTCAACAAAACTGCCTGCATCAAGTAAACTGTTGATTCTCTTACCTGCTGCATTGTCTGCTGCCATGTTGCCCATAGTCTAGTCCTCCATTTTCATTATTTCAAATTGGGTTTTTTTGCTTTTTCTGTATTGAAAAGTAAAACCAAATTTTTTCCAATTATATTATACTGTTTTTGCTACTTTAACGCAATACTTTGTGTTGTTTTTTGTTAAATACTTGACGACCCGTATAAATCCTGCATAAATTAAAAAAAGCTATGTGTCCCCGTACTTTGTTCCGTACGCACATAGCCTTTTCATCTGCAGTATTCCGTTCTAAAACTTCTTCACTTTTTTTCTCTTCATATTCCTGCATCTTTCCAGAAGAAATTCTGCCAGTTCATCCGTATTGTTTCCTTCCAGTGCAGTCTTTGGAAATCCGATCATCGCTCTCGCCGATCCGACCGTCTCGGGATCTGCCTTCACAACTACACCGAATGCCTCTTTCGTCTCCAGGATCTTGGTAACATCTTGGTACGAAAATGATCTTGTCTTTTTCGCAGTTACACTGTCAAAGTGATCATCAAAAAAGTGGATTTCGGAACTCACCGGTCCACCGTTTAATCTGCATCGTCTGTCAAACTGATCTTCTGCATCCCCAACCGCCGTTGTCGATAACACCTTTCTCCAGATTGTTCTGTTCAGTATCACTGCCGCAACAAATGCCAGTGCCCAGACTACAATATACTTAATGACAAAAAAAGTCATTCCTCCCGGCGTACCGCCTCCCGGGTTTCCATATTCCCACATAAAATAGAACACAAGCGGTCCCATCACTGTCATCACGAACTTAATCGTAATATCACTGCTGTCCACTCGGAAAAGTTCGCAGATCTGCTTCAACGTATTCTGTGACTCTTTATATGCCACACGGTAATAATTCGCCATATCATTTTCCCCTTTACAAAATCTGTGTCTTATTATATCCTTATATAGTTGATTATTCAAGAAAATACTTTATAATTATTTGTAAATTATCTATAAACTCTTCTATGTGTTCTCTCTATAACCGCTTCTGTTTATTTTTGATTCCTATTATCATTTAGTGATTTTTGCTTACATTTTCCGTCTATATATGGTCGTTTTATTACATATCAACATATATATTCCTAACAAAATATAAAAAACCTTAACTTTTTCTTAAACAATCAGTTGTACTTTAGTCTGGTTTGTGATAAGATTAGCTACGTTGAGAGTTTTAAACATGAGAGGTTTTTCCTCGTATTGTTAAAACCAAAGAAAAATTTCATATTGGAGGGTGAATCTCATGGAGAACACTAAGAAAAAATTACCATTTGGTTTCTATGTGTGCTGTCTGACTTATTCTTTTGAAAGACTTGCATACTATGCAGCTAAATGGGGGCTTACGATTTTCATCGCAGCCACTGCAGCAAACGGTGGTCTTGGACTTGACAAATCCGTTGGTGCTGCAATGAGTTCTAACCTGGTAGCATTCACATATATCACACCTATTATCGGTGGATATATCGCTGACCGTTGGATTAGTCCTCGTATCCTGGTACCTGTTGGTGAGATCCTCATGGGTCTTGGTTATCTGTGTGCATGGAAAGCAACAGAGGCTAACGGCATCGCAATGTTATGGGCAATGATCATTCTCGTTTCTATCGGAACTGGTTTCTTCAAAGGAAACGTATCTGGTATCAACGGACGTCTCTTCCCATTAGCTGATCAGGACGAACTCGACACTGTATTCAACTTACAGTATATGTTCGTTAACATCGGTTCATTCTGCGGAACTACTTTCCTTTCACTGGTTGGTAAGAGCGCCGGATACCGTGCAATGTTCCTTGTCTGCGGAATCTTCCTGTTTATCGACTGTGTATGGTGGTTCATCGGAATGAAATCATTCGGCGATGCCGGAAAGAAACCATTCCTTGTTGACAACCGTACAGAAAATGTTGACAAAGCTGACAAAGAGAAAGACAACGCTCCTCTTACCAAGCTTGAAAGAAACCGTGTTATTGCTATCTGTATCGTAACACTCTTCTCTGGTATTTTCTGGCTGATCTGGTACATGGCTTACATGCCTGTTTACTATGAATTCGGTCCAGTATCAGAAGCAGGACTTGGATGGGCTAACTGGAACATTGGTTCCTTCGAGATGCCTACTGCATGGTTCGACTCAATGAACGGACTTCTTTGTATCATCCTTTGTCCTGTATTCGCAGGAATCTGGGCTAAGATGAGACAGCGTCCACAGGGTGACTGGGGAATGTTCACAAAGACTGCTCTCGGAATCATCGTTCTTGGTCTTTGTACAGCTTCCATGGTACTTGCAGCAGTTCTTTGCGGACAGAGTGCAGATAAACCAGTTGGTATCTGGGTAATCGTCCTGGCTGCTGTATGTATGACAGTCGGAGAAGTTATCTTCTCACCACTTGGAAACTCATTCATCAGCAAATATGCTCCAAAGAAACTTCTTGGAACAATGCTTGGTGTATGGCCACTGGTCATCTTCTTCTCTGGTAAAGCTTACGGACCACTTTATAACTGGCTCGAAAACTTCGACTTCATTAAAGCATATAGTGCTGTTACAATCATCATCGTTGCCTGCGGAGTTATCATGTTAGCATTTACTAAGAAGTTCGACAAGATGGTTGAAGGTAAATAATTCGTGAATTAAATACCGTACATAAAAAATAAGACTTGCTTATGCAAGTCTTATTTTTTACGATACTTTTTATTCCCTGTACTGTAACTTCTTTTAATCTGATTATTATTTTTCTTCGTCTTCTTCGTGCTTTCTTTCTTATTTGCCTTCGCACTGAATGAATCTCCGGATCCACGTGGTGTAATATTCTTCTTTGTTCCGATCTCTTTCTGGTCTTCGAATGCAGGCTTCAGAAGCAATTCCGCACCAATTACAAAGCAGGCAACTTCTACTGCCAGCTGGATCATCTCCCCGTTCTTTCCGAGTCCTTCAAAGAAAGGATCCAGAACTCTTGCCCCGGAAAGGATCACCAGTGTCAGTCCGGCATAAGTAAACAACGAATAGAACATCATCGTCTTCCCCCTGCCTTCATTCTGCTGCATGAAGTAGTATCCTGCGATAAAAATCACACCGCCAAGGATCATCAATATGTACTTTAACATTTCTATCTCTTCCTCCCAATCATGTTTTCTGTAAAGTCTATTATTTATTATACATGAAATCCATCTCGATTCCTATCTTTTTATATGTATATTTTTATTTTTCCGTTTACGCACTTTTAAAAGGGATGCACCTCCCGGCACATCCCCGTCACTTTTCATTACATATTCTATTTCTGATTTCTAAACTGCATCGGAGTCATATCATAAGCTTTCTTGAACAGTCTGTTAAAATGTTCCACATTCTGATATCCTACCGACATTGCAATATTCTCAACCGTCATATTGCTGCTCTTGAGCAGTGCTTTCGCTTTCTTCATGCGGATCTTCTTCACCAGATCCCCAAATGTCATTCCGGATTTTTCCTTAATGTATTTTGACAGATAAGGTTTGGACAGGAAGAAGTTTTCTGCCAGGTCATCTAATGTAATGTCAATATAATTTGCCTGTACATAATTCATGATCTCGATCATTCTTGCATCCGTACATGCATCAGCACTCCCAAGTTCTTCAATCTTATTTACCGCAACGATCAAGGCTTCAATGGAAGCTCTGATAATATCCGGATCGATTCCTACACCCCAGAATGTCTTTCCGTTGCAGATAATTCCCACATAAGCCACAGCCTTAGAAGAAGATCCCTTTGTAAGCGAATGCTCCTCATAGAAGGATAATTCATAGCTGATGTTAAAATACTGCTTTATTGCATTGCTTACTGCATCCAGACGTCCGTTTCCATTCGAAGTGATCACTTTGCTCTCTCCTGCATGATTGATCGTCACTTCTGCAGTGATTCCATCTACCTGTTTAAAATGGCACTCGTCGATGTGGAAGATGGATTTTGTATTAATATAATGATCTGAGAAGATCTGGTATACCCAGTCCGGTGTCAGCTCCTTGTGTGCCTTATCCGATACATCTTTTACCATATATCCTACTTCTTCACGCATTGCCTTTGGAAGATTGATTCCGTGGCTGTGCATTAAGATGTAATTTACGCCGCCCTTACCGGACTGGCTGTTGATACGGATAACGTCTGAATCGTATTCTCTACCGACATCCTTCGGATCGATCGGCAGATATGGAACCGTCCATTTGTCACATTTCTTCTCATCTCTCCATGCCATACCTTTTGCGATCGCATCCTGATGAGATCCCGAAAATGCCGTAAACACCAGATCTCCGGAATATGGCTGACGGTCGTATACCTGCATTCTTGTCAGGCGTTCATAAGTCTCACGGATCTTTTTCATATTCGAGAAATCAAGTCCCGGATCTACACCCTGGGAATACATATTCATGCCAAGTGTAATAATGTCAACGTTACCGGTACGTTCTCCGTTTCCGAACAGTGTACCTTCGATACGGTCGGCACCTGCAAGGATACCAAGCTCCGCTGTCGCCACACCGCATCCTCTGTCGTTGTGCGGATGCAGGGAAAGTACAACATTCTCTCTGTGTTTCAGATGCTTATGTACATACTCTAACTGGCAAGCAAATGTATGCGGCATTGCGTTTTCTACAGTTGTAGGAATATTGATGATCGCTTTATTATCAGCTGTCGGCTGCCATACATCCAACACCGCATTGCACACTTCTACAGCATAGTCCACTTCTGTTCCGTGGAAACTCTCCGGGCTGTATTCGAATGTAAAGTTACCGTCTGTCTCACTTGCAAGCTTCAGAAGTAATTTTGCCCCGTCGATCGCCAGCTGTTTTACCTGTTCTTTATCTTTTCGGAACACCTGCTCTCTCTGTGCAACAGAGGTAGAATTGTATAAATGAATCACTGCATGAGGTGCTCCCTTTACAGCTTCAAATGTTCTCTTGATGATATGCTCTCTTGCCTGTGTCAATACCTGGACCGTTACATCATTCGGAATCATGTCTTTTTCGATCAGGGTTCTCATAAACTGATATTCTGTCTCGGAAGCAGCCGGGAATCCAACCTCGATCTCCTTAAATCCAATATCTACCAACATCTGGAAAAACTCCAGCTTTTCATCCAGACTCATCGGCTCGATCAACGCCTGGTTACCATCTCTTAAGTCTACACTGCACCACTTCGGCGGCTGCTCTACCGCATCTTTTTTCGCCCAGTCATATGTAACCTCCGGCGGCATAAAATAACTTTTCTCATATTTCTGATAATTCTTCATAATTCAAGATCCACTCCTTTTGCTTCATATTTCAAATCGAATCCTCACTGCCAAATCAGCAATAATATTCATCAACTTTATTGTTCATTTTTAATACTTTTATATCCTAACACATCCCTATGCAAAAAGGAAGTGATAAATTTAATCACTTCCCTTGATGTTTTTTAATGCATTTGATTTTTCAGATTATTTCCACTAATTCTGTTCCAATGAACGTTTCTTGGTGATCGTAACCTTCTCATCATAGCAGGCAAAGATCTCATCTACTCTGTCCCTCTTAAGCTTTGGTGTAAGCACACTCACTACCGGTACAACGATCAGTCCTGCTACCATTGCAACTGCTCCTGCATTGATCGGTGACGCAATAAAGTGGAAGAACAGATTCAGAACCGTAATCCCGACACCTGCTGCAAAACTGGCCCATACAGCGGCTCTTGTCACGCCTTTCCAGTAGAGGCCATACATGAATGGCGCCAGAAATGCTCCGGCAAGTGCGCCCCAGGAAATTCCCATCAGCTGTGCGATGAATGTAGGCGGATCCATTGCGATCACTACCGATAATACAATAAAGAACACAACCATCACCTGCATCGTACGTACCTGTTTCTTCTCGCTCATATCTTTCATTACATTATCTTTTAAGAAATCCAGTGTCAGCGTCGAGCTGGATGTCAGTACCAGCGAAGCCAGTGTTGACATAGAAGCCGATAATACCAATACTACTACAATACCAATCAGGATATCCGGAAGTGTTGACAACATATGCGGGATGATTCCATCAAAGATCATATTGCCCGCCTCATCGTGCAGTTCCGGTGCATCAAACAGTCTTCCGAATCCTCCGAGGAAGTAGCATCCTCCGGAGATCACGATCGCAAATAATGTAGAGATCACCGTTCCCGTATTGATGGATTTCTCATCTTTGATCGCATAGAACTTTCCAACCATCTGCGGAAGTCCCCATGTTCCAAGAGAAGTCAGGATGACCACTCCAAGAAGATTCAACGGATCCGGCCCGAAGAATGAAGTAAATGCTCCCGGCTCTCCCATTGTCACCGGCACATCACTTGGGATCTCTGCCATGGTCTTAATTGCCTGAATAAATCCGCCCTGACTATTTAATACTGCCAGGATGACTGCAACAATGCCGCCCAGCATAATGATTCCCTGAATAAAATCATTGATCGCCGTAGCCATGTATCCACCGAGGATAACATAGATTCCTGTAAATACTGCCATTCCGATTACACAATATTTATAAGGAATGTTAAATGCCATTCCAAACAATCTTGACAATCCATTGTATACAGAAGCTGTATACGGCACCAGGAATATGAATACGATCGCTGAAGCCGTAATCTTCAGCGCCTTACTTCCATATCTCTCACCAAAGAAATCCGGCATCGTCTTGGAATTCAGATGCTGTGTCATTACCTTGGTACGTCTTCCAAGTACCACCCATGCCAGCAGACTTCCGATGATCGCATTTCCGATTCCGATCCATGTCGACGCAAGACCGTATTTCCATCCGAACTGACCTGCATATCCTACAAATACAACCGCAGAGAAGTATGACGTACCATACGCAAATGCCGTAAGCCACGGGCCTACCGATCTTCCCCCTAACACATAACCGTCTACACTTGTCGCATGCTTTCTTGCATAGATGCCAACCGATACCATAATTGCAAAAAATATCACCAGCATCAATAATTTCATCGCCATAACCTTTCTCCTCTACTTTCCTCATTTCTTTTTTACTTGTTGCTTTGCTAATTTACTTTAAAGCGTTGCGCTTTAAAGTGTTAAAGTTTGTAGTGTTAGAATAGCACAGATGATACCGTATGTCAATCTTATTTTGCAGAAATATAAAAGAAATATATAAAAGCCAAAAAACAGCTGCGATTCCTTTTTTACGGAATGCGCAGCTGCTCTATAGCTTCTATTTCATCTTCTCCACTCTGTCCTGAATGGTCTTGTTAAAGTTCTCTACCTTTCTTTCATATGTAGAATTCATAAATTCAGACTTCAGCATAAAATCTGCTGTTGCAAGATTGTTAGCTGTAGGGATATCGTAAAGAACGGCAATACGGGACAATGCTCTTACATCCGGATCGTGCGGCTGTGCCTCTAACGGATCCCACAGGAAGATCATAAAGTCGATCTGTCCTTCTACGATCTTCGCTCCGACCTGCTGATCTCCTCCAAGCGGGCCGCTGTTATATCCCTTTACCGGAAGCCCGGTCTTCTCTGCGATCAGACGTGCGGTTGTACCTGTACCGCATAAGAAATGACCTTTTAAGATTTCCTTATTCTTGTCGCACCATTCGATCAGTTCTTTTTTCTTACCATCATGGGCAACGAGTGCGATATGCTTTGCTTTTCCAATTTCAAATGTTACAAAATTATCGTTTAACATCTGTTGAATTCTCCTTCCGTTTTAACTCTCTTCGTTATCTTTATATATCAAACTTATATTTATAATAAAATGCATTTTATTATCTGTCAACTTTAAACTGAAAATTAAATTGTATTTTAGTTACAACAATTTTTTCTCACTTTCAGAACGTCTCAACGATTTCCTGCATCTGATCAAACTGTTCTTCCATCTCTTTTACAAGCCTGAACTGTGTTCTTGCCCGAACAAGATTGTGTTCCGGATAAGTTGTTTTGAAATATACATCGCCCTGGAGGAAGTCAGCAAGAAAACGCATGCCGCATTCCAGTGTCATAAGTCTCGCTCCCCACGGAAGACTGGCATTCTCCGCCGGTGTCAGTACATCCTTCGCCATCTCCAGATACCCTTTCACGTAGATGCGGTAAAGCTCTATATCAAAGTGCACCTTGTTCAGATCCTTCTCATCTTCTTCCGCTGTCGATGCCCCGAACCGGATGGAGTCACCAAAGTCATTTGCCGCAAGTCCCGGCATGATCGTGTCCAGATCGATGATGCACAGTCCCTCTCCTGTATTCTTATCAAACAAAATGTTATTAAGCTTTGTATCGTTGTGCGTCACACGGAGCGGAAGTATTCCTTCCTCAAGCTGCTTCATAAGGACACCGCAGTCATCCTCGCGTGCCAATACAAACTCTATTTCTTCACGGCAAAGTCTTGCCCTGTTCTTCACATCTTTTCGCAGTGCGTCTTTGAAATCACGGAAACGCTTCACCGTATCGTGGAACTTCGGGATCGTCTCATAGAGGCTCTCAGCCGGATAATCCCCCAGCTGCTTCAGAAAATGGCCAAAGCTGAGTGCCGACTGATAGAACTGTTCCGGTCTCTCCACCATCTGATAGCACACAGAATCCGGTACATAATGCAGGCAGCGCCATGGCTGTCCGTCCGCATCTTCAAAATAGCTCTCTCCTGATTTTGTCTTAATATAAGACAATGCCTCTCTGTCCAGATCTCCACCTTCCTCACGGATCATACTGCGCAGATACTCCGTAACGCCGAATATATTCGCCATTACCTGATCCGGGTTCTTGAATACATTAATATTGATGCGCTGCAAAACATAGAGCGGCGTATCCTTTCCATCTGCGCCCGGCATATAGACTGCATAAGTCTCATTGATGTGGCCTTCTCCGAACGGCTTCACATAACTGCACTGCTGCCCGAAACCAAATGCGTACACGGCATCTTCCAGACTCCGGCTGTCCACGCCCTCGATCTTCCTTCTGGTTGAGAAGATCACTTCTCCTGCCTCCACTTTACATCCGCTCTCGATCGTACAGTCTGACTTCACAACACTCCCCAGTCCGACATGCGCTCCGGCACATACCACCGAATTGTGATCTACGATCGCCCCGCTGTTCACCAGCACCGCACGTCCGATCCGGGTATTGGTATTTACCACCGCTCTCTGCATCACAAAGCAGCCCGGCTCCAGCACCGCACTCGGACTTACAACTGCAGACGGATGTACGATTGCCGGTACCTCATACCCTTCTTCCAGCAATTTGTCCGTCCAGTACAGACGCATCTTGTTATTTCCAAATGCTGCTACTGCCACCGGATACTCCTTATGCCTGATCTCATAATCACAGCACATTCCGATGACCGCTTCATCCTTCACCGCATCATCCAAAAATACAACCTTTTCATACCCCAGTGCCTGCGCAGTCTCCGCTACCATCCGGCCAAATCCGCCCGCACCAAGAATCAGCAAACTTTTCATTACGTATTTCCCCCAATTGTTTTTTTATTGATCAGTTATACTATATCATATCATAGAAGTGGACCCGGAGATAGTTATTTTCACAAAAAGCTTCGGAGAATCACATGTAACAGGATTCTCCGAAGCTTCTTTGTATTTATATTTATATTGGAAAGGGGTTCCCTTTTAGGGACATATTTTAAAGATAGTTCAATCTTTCAAGGGTATTCAATACCATATGGCGTCCGGCATCCGTTCCGTCAATGATACGTCTCGCACGTACAGAATCACCAATGTTGAGGACTTCCACATCTTCACCTGTAAAAGCTTCCTGAATATCATTCCAAATCGGGGCATTCGCTCTCATTCCGAGACATACGAAACCATAGTCAAACGGAAGTTCTTCTTCTTTTCCATCGTATTTTACGAGGAAGGAATGTGCATTTACTTTCTGCAGGGCTGTATTCGTCATCTGTCTTACATGATGTTTTTCCATGCATTCTTTCATACTTGATGTAGAAGATGCATCCAGTCCGTTTCCGATAACCGGCATCATTTCGATGATGGTTGTCTCTGCACCGCGCGGGGCAAAGAATTCAACAACATCAAGTCCTACCGCACCACCTCCGACAACAACAACCTTCTTGCCTGTCATGTCTTCCGGATAGTTCTTAACAGCTGCGATCATATCTTTGATAGAATACACGCTGGCATCTTTCTTTCCAAGATTGTCATGCAGTCCTTCGATCGGTGGAAGGAGCGGTACCGAACCAGTCGCATTTACAACAAGATCCGGGGTGTATTTTTTGATCTCTGCGACCGTTGCATCTACTCCTGTTTTGATCGTCAGATTCGGAAGTTTTGATGCACGGTATTTCAGATAAGTCGGGAAATCCGCAAGTCTCTTCTTCGCAGGAATCTTAGAGATCTCTACCGACAGACCACCTGCTTCTTTCTCTTTCTCCAGTAACGTAACTTTACATCCAACTTCAGCAGCTGTACATGCAGCTTCCAGTCCGGCAGTTCCGGCACCTACAACTACGACATTACATGGTTTATTTACTTTCTGTTTTTTATAAGCTTCTCCGCCTATCAGATCCGGGTTGACCGTACAGCGAAGCGGTTTGTTACCGCCGATACGGTTGCCGACACATCCGACGTTACAAGAGATACATTTACGGATATCACATACATCCCCGTACTGTGCTTTATTACACCAGTCAGGATCGGCGATCAGTCCACGTCCCATACCGATCAGATCAGCATCACCTCTGGCAAGGATGTCATTGGCGATCTTAGGATCACGGATATTTCCGATCGCGATCGTCGGCTTTC
>OGIN01001289.1_pt1 | contig 13933 bp, 7 predicted proteins | sample 1571851 | NCBI WGS metagenome assembly OGIN01 (sample SAMEA2582123, study PRJEB24529) | metagenome | biome: Human gut stool | place: China | collected 2011 | reverse complement strand
TCCTGTATGGAAATGTGTTTCTTATTCGGATTGGCATACACAAAGGTCTTGTCCACATTTTCCAGATAATTCTGGATCTTATCGTTGGTCGCGCTGATGATCGCCTGAAAGCCGAGTCCGCGGATCAACGAGATACAGCTTGCCACTTTTTCCGCATCCATCTTGGAAAATGCCTCGTCCAGCACAACAAGCCGAAGCGTCGGATTTCTCCGGATCCGCGAAGTCTGGTTGATCCGGTAAATCTGCGCAAAGCTGGCGAGAAGCGCTACATACAGAGGGTTCTGTCCCTCACCGCCGGAATTTTTCCGGATCATCCTGCTCAGCCCGATATGCATATCGGTCTCTTCCCCGGAAGTTTTTCCCGACACGATCTGCTGCATATCAAAAGAAAGATACGTCCGGTAATCCGCATATTTTTCCATGTTTTTCTTGGCTTCATCCAGTTCTTCCCGGGTCGCATTTTCCCGCGGAATGAAAATGTTGATCAGTTCGTTCATCATTTCACCGTACTCTTCTTCATGCTCCATTGTGAACATATTGAGCTGATTGTCCATCGTATGACTAAGCTGCATCGGATCGATCTGCAGCGCATCATCCATAAACATCTTATAGTATTTGCCGTCCGCGCCTTTATTTTTCGTGATCACAAACTGATATTTGTCTTTTCCGAAATCCAGTTTGCTGATGATCCGGTTCAGCTCGTCTTTCCGCTGATAGGCATCCCGGATCGCCGCGCGGATCTTAAAGATAAAGTCATCCTTAAAATGCTCCACCGCAGATTTTGCCTGTTCCTTTGCCGATTCCCTGTATCGTTCCAGATCGCCGCACTGCAATTCTTCCAGCAATTTCTCATATGCCGTATTATCCCGCGCGCTTGCGGAAAACGTCCGGTTCGGATATGTCCGCAAATACGCGCTGCGGACGTCCACCAGCTTCTGATATTCCCGCTCCGCCTGCTCGAGAAGCGGCTGCTGTTCCGATACTTTCTGCCGCCTCAGATAATCATAATTGACGGATTTCTTCGCGGCGAGAAATTCCTGAAACTCCGTTTCCAAATCATGTACTTCTTTCCCACTCATCGCCTGCACTTCTTTTGTTTTCACCGCCAACGCTTCTTCCTGATCGATGATCGCGCGCTGATATCCGTCGATATCTTTTTCATTTTTCCAGATTTCCCGCTTCACCAGATCTACCGAAGCTTTCTTTTCTTCCATCCGCTCCATCAGCTCGTTTTTCTGCGCTTCCAGCACTGCCACCGACTCTTCCCGGAGCTGTTCCATCTGCTCCTGCAAATGTTTCTTTCTCTTTTCCTTATCCGAGATCATCTCTGTATCTTTGATCCACTGCATATAATCGTCTGTCGGCTGCGGAAGCATTTCCAGTTCCAGAAGCCTGCGGATCTTCACCTCCGCCTCCTGAAGCGGAAGCCGTTCATTCTGCAGTTCCTCACATTTCAATTCCAACTGCCGGATACGTTTGCGCATACTGGTCTCCCCGATATATGCGCGCCTTGTATACAAATCCGGATTGATATGCTGCAAACGGTAGCTGTGATACAGCACGCAGTCCGGCGTGATACCGATCCGGCACTCCCGCAGTTCCTCGACGGATTCGCATTTCATCACATTTCCAAGGAAAAACCGGATATAAGCCGCCGCATAATCGGTCTTTGCGGTCACTTCCTCCGCCAGCGCGCCCGGGCGGACCGCATGCTCGTTTTCCATGACCCGCTCTGTGTCCAGCACTGCGGCGCGGCAATATTTCCGCTTATCCATCTCCTTGTAAATCTCCAATGCCTCCCGGGCATACCGCGGCTCCACAACAAGAAGTAGCTTGTTATTGCCAAGGTATCCCTCCACCGCATTGTGCCACCGTTCGTCTTTGATATCCAGAAGATCTGCAAGGATCTGCACGTTCACAAATTTCCCACAATGCTCCTGCAGACGGTTCCGCAGTTCATAGCGAGCTTCTTCCAGCTCCCGCGGGTAGGCTTTCCGCCCCTGCTTCAATTCTTTCAGCTCTTCCCGCGCCTCTTTTTCTTCTTTCTTTACCGCTTTCAGTCTGGACGCATTTTCCTGCCGTTCCTCTTCCAATTCCTGACGGATCTCTTTGAGGCTGCTCTGCAGACGCTCCATCTCCTGCTCCGAGATCGTTCCTTTCAGGAAACGGTCAATATCCCAGATCGTCTGGTTCGGCGTCACATCCTGATCTTTCCACTCTTTCAGCCGTTCCGACGTCTGCTGCCAGCGCGCCTTGCTTCCTGCCAGCCGCTCCAATGTCTCGTTCAGCGTTTCCAGTTCTTTTTCCAGACCGGAATACCCGCTGTTCGCGATCCGGACGAGCACGTCTTCATAATCTTTCTGAAGATGCCCCTGCTCTTCCTCCAGTTTTGCCTGCCGTATCTTCTGCTGCCCGATCTCCTCTTTCCGCCCATTTACGCGGTCATGGTATTCCTGTATCTTCTGCTCCAGATACAGCATTTCAAGACGGGCGATCTGATACGCGCAGCTTACCGCTTTCTGCTGTTTTTCATCAAACGTCTGATAGACTTCCCCGATCTCGGTCAGCTTTCGGATCTCTTCCAGCGTATCCTCGATCTTGCTGCGCATCCGCCCATACTGCATCACACTTTCCTGCAGATCTTCTATATGAATATCCTGCTCCATGCAAATGTATTCTTTCACAAAGTCTTCCAGCCGGATGTTCATCTTAAATGGAATCGCACGTTTGAACAGACGGGGGAATTTCTCTCCGTCCAGTCCCCCCAGATAAATGTCATAAAGCTGCCGCCTGAATCTTTCATTGCTCGGTCCGTAATAAAATTGATCCGCCGCAAACGTCCTCTGCAAATATTCCCGCACTTCCACCGTCGTCAGGCACCGCCTGTCCGCGCGATACTGGTTTTCAAGCAGACCGCCCGTGTGCCAGAAAAAGAGACGGCTGATCTCATTTGTCGCAGTCTCCACATCAAACACAACGCCGACGCACTGTTTTTCCCGCGTATCCGTCCGTTCCAGTTCCAGCACGATCGTACTGGAAAAATTCTGATTCCGCAGATACTGGGATTCATTGTTTTCACTGATATTGACCATACCGCGCAGGTACTCGATCAGCGAACGGTCGGAATCATCGGCGGCCGCTTTGTTGAAAAACCGCCGTCCGTCCGTATCCGCATAAAGCACGATCTGCAGTGCGTCCAGCACCGTCGATTTTCCGCTTCCCGAATGTCCGGTAAAGAAATTGATCCCCTCGTTCAGCGTCAATATTTTTTTGTCTATATAATGCCAGTTGTTCAGGCAGATCTTAGAGAGCGCCTGAAACGCCTGTGTCTTCTCCAATCGTCGTTCCTCCCGTTATTTCTTTCGTATCATCTTCCACACGATCTGCCGCTTCGTCTATCGCATCGTCCAATGTTTCCAGACGTTCCTGTCTTTCATCGGTCTCGCCGAATGTCTGAAGCAGCGCCCGGATATCGTCTCCCGACAACACCGCATGAATACTCGGATAAATGACGAGCCTTGTAGATTCGTTCAATTCCTCCAGCACATCCAGCGGCTCGATCACCTGATACCGCTTCAAAAGCGCCACCGTCCGCCGGATCTCCGTCGGAGACGGCAGTGTCCGAAGCACGCCGAATTCCCCGGCTCTTCCGTTAATTGCCCCGAGCGTCGTCACGATATGGCTGCTCGAAGAAACGGAAGCCATCTGCTCATCGTAGATCAGTTTCAGGATCAGCAGATAAATCGTCGCAAGCCGCGGCAGTTTCTCTCCCCAAAGCGTTTCTCCCTGAATATAGATCAGACCCATTTGGACATTTTCATTCAATGTAATCCCCGCCGCCGCAAAATATAATTTCAAAAATTCAAAATGTTTGCTGCATACACGATATTCATGCGTATACTGCATCCTCCCCAGACGGCGGTCAAATTTCCGTTCCAAAAGAAAAGTCTGCCGAAATAATGTCTGGATCACCTCGGTGATCCCCTCCTGTTCTTCCGGTATCAACTGCTCAAAATAGTCAATCATATGTGCTCCTCTGTTATACTCCTCTGTCACTGTTTTTCCTTGCAAAAATAAATAGCAAGCGATATTTTACCACTATCTGCACGCCACAACTCATTTCCTATATGCCGCGCCGGACGAATTTCAATGCCGGATAACGGTAACTTCCGTTCTCGATCATCAAAGCGTCTTCCTCTGCGATCCGGTATTTGCTGCTGCGACGCGTACTGTAATCGTAAGCCAATATCAGCTTTTCAAATGTCTCGTCATCCTCCAACGGCAGCGTGCTGACATCCATCACGTCATCCACCATATGTGACCGGATAAATTCTTCGATCTGCTGTCGGCTGTACCGCACTTGGATCCGGTTCAGCCGAAGCACGTCTTCCCGATCCAGATCTTCCGCCGCTTCTTCCACTGCCATCCGGCTGATGAAATCTTTTCTCGCCTTTCTTCGTTTGTAAAGCGATTTCTCCGATAATATTTCCAGTTGTGAGAGATTCATCTTTTCCCCTGTTTTCCTTATCCTTGTCTCGGGATCCTCCGCAATCCGGTTTAAAAGCTGCACAACCAGTCCCTTTGTGTCTGTCTCGGCGCTGAGCAGATAATTCAGACGGCTCACCGTGGCACGGACGTATTTTGTATGTTCCTTATCCATATTGGAAATACGGTGTTCAATGTCATCAAATCCTCTTTCGATCAGATCCAGAAGTTCCAGTACGTCCTCTCCCGTGTCCCCCATCGCTTTGGACTGCGCCCGCACATTTTCGATCCACACCTCATCTTCCCGCATTTCCTGAAGCACTCTTTTTATATCGGTCTTGTAAAGATAAAAATTATCGGAAGTCTTTAAAATATGATATTTCTTCCGCACGATCGTTTCCACATACCCCTCCAGATGTTCCTGCAAAAGTTCCCCGTATGTTTTCTGCTCCAAGAGCCGTGCAAAAAATTTATCCATATTATGAAGCATATCCTGAAGCGCTTTATTCAGCCGCCGTGTGTTGACAAGAGCCGTCCGCAGCATATTCAAATTGACTCTCGTGTCATGCCGGAAAGAAAATAACGTCGCATATACATTTTGAATATAAATCTCCGTCTCTTCCATATCTTCCGACGTCAGACGCTCAAACGCGTCGATCATCACCGCCGCATAGTCCGGGATCACGATATTGGTCACCAATGTATTGTAATCTTCGACCTTTTTCAGCCACCCCGTCCTTAACAGCCAGTTCAAAATACGGGAAGCCGGTGTCTCCAGAAGATCGATTTCGGTCTCATCTTCTTCTCTGCGAAGTTCGATCTGCTGTTTCACATATAAGTCGCTAAGCGCCTGGATACAGATTTCCCTTGTCAGAAAATAATTACTGTACTGATATTCTTCATTGATACAAAGCAGCGCTTCTATATAGACTTCCCGGTTGACCGAGCGGAACAGGCTCCAGAACGAATCCGGTATTTCAAAACGTAACTGCATAGCTTCTCCTTCCAATGTCAATACTTATCGTTCGTGTACAATGAGAAAACAGTTTCCCCTTGTACACTGACGCTGTTGTTCTATTATACGACACTTCGGGAATGTCTGGCAAGTTTTCTCTCCGGAAGCTTCGCCGTCTCTGCCTGATCATCCGCCCGGAACAATATGACAAACATCTCATGTGTCAGGATCGGGAAAGCAGCAAGGAAAAGAAGCGATATCCATTCAGAAGCAGCAAGAGGAGCTGTTCCAAACATAGTCACAAGATACGGCACTTCCGTCACTGCAAGCTGCAGCACAAATCCGACTGCGAAAGCTCCTACCAGCACCGGATTAAACTTCCGTTTTCTTGAAAATACCGACGTCCGTACATCCCGCATCCCCGACGCATGGAACAACTGAGACATCCCGAGTACGGTAAATGCGTATGTCTGCGCCCTTGCCAGCACCGCTCCGTCCGAAAATACCTCCATAATGTGTGCCGGATCGAACGGCAGATTATTTTGACGGAGCATTTCCCATGGAAGTTTCAAAAATGCCGCCAGACTGATCCCACCGATCAGCACGCCGTAAAAGATCGTACAGGCAAGTCCTCCATTGGCGAACAGCCCCTCTTTCGCTCCGCGCGGCGGCATTTTCATCAACTGTTCTTTATCGTTATGATCCATTCCAAGTGCCAATGCCGGAAGCGAATCGGTGATCAGATTGATCCATAAAATATGACTGGCTTTTAAAGGAGAGGCAATCCCAAACAGAACTGCCGTAAACATTGTGATGATCTCCCCGAAATTGGAGGACAACAGAAACAATACCGTCTTTTTGATATTCCGGTAAATGCTCCGCCCCTCCTCGATCGCTTTTTCGATCGTCGCAAAATGATCGTCCGCCAGAATCATATCGGACGCCTGTTTTGCCACGTCGGTCCCGCCCTTTCCCATCGCGATCCCGATATCCGCCATCCGAAGCGACGGAGCGTCATTGACGCCGTCTCCGGTCATCGCCACAACGTTCCCCAGTTTTTTCAGCACGCGCACGATCCGGACTTTATGTTCCGGCGACACTCTTGCAAATACGCGGACTTCCTTTAAACGATTCCCAAGTTCAATATCCGTCAGATTTTCCAGCTCTTCCCCGGTCATACACTCTTTTTCTTTTCTCGCAATCCCCAATTCCTGTGCGATCGCAAGGGCTGTTTTTGCGTGATCGCCGGTGATCATCACGGTCTGCACCGATGCCTTTTTAAATTTTGCGACCGCCTCTTTTGCTTCCGGACGGATCGGATCTTTCATCCCGACAAGTCCGAGAAAAATGAGATTTTCTTCTTGTAAAAGCTCCTCTTTCGTGCCGCCCGTTTTCATTGCGAGGGCAAGTACGCGAAGCGCCTGCGAAGACATTTCCTCCAACACGTTTTGTATCTTCCGTCTCTTCGCTTCCCCAAGCGGCAAAATACTTCCGTTTATCCGGATTTTTGTACATCGCCCAAGTACGACGTCCGGCGCGCCTTTCGTATACGCAAAATCCCTGCCGTCTCCGCGATGCACAGTCGTCATCATCTTCCGCACAGAGTCGAAAGACCGCTCTCCGATACGGGGATATTGCTGTTCGGACTGTTTCTTCCGGATTCCGCATGTTTCCGCCATCTGAAGAAGCGCCAGTTCCGTCGGGTCTCCAACCGCTTCTTCCCCTGTCACCTCCGCATCCTGACAAAGCGCAAGCCCCCGGAGAAACATTTCCGGAATCTCCGCCTGCTGCCGGATGTTATGCATCGAAACCGGTATATGCCGGTCATTGACATAGCAAGCTGTCACGGTCATTTTATTCTGTGTCAAAGTTCCCGTCTTATCCGAACAGACCACATTGACCGCGCCTAATGTTTCCACAGATGGAAGTTTCCGCACGATCGCATTGACCCGTACCATGCGCGACACACTCATCGCAAGAACGATCGTCACAACTGCCGGAAGCCCCTCCGGAACTGCTGCGACTGCCAGCGAAATCGCTGTGATCAACATTTCAATTACATTCCGCTTTTGCAGGACCGCAATCCCGAACAACAGCACACAAAGCAAGATGGAAACGACACTGAGCAGTTTCCCCAGTTCGGCAAGTTTTTTCTGAAGCGGCGTATACTCTCTTGGAACTGCCCGGATCATCGACGCGACTTTTCCGATTTCCGACTGCATTCCCGTCGCCGTGACAATTCCCTCTCCGCGTCCCGCCGTCACAAGCGTGGACATAAACGCCTCGTTCTTCCGCTCACCGACCGCCGTCTTTTCCACCTCGGGTTTTTCAGAAGTCTTTTCTACCGGAACCGATTCTCCTGTCAGCGCAGACTCCTCGATCTTTAAATTCCATGCCTGAACAAGACGCAGATCTGCCGGAACCTGTGAACCTGTTTCAAGGATCACGACGTCCCCGACCACCAGTTCCGCGGCAGCAATCTCCCTCACCACACTGTCACGGCGCACAACCGCACGGGGACTTGTCAGCTTTTTCAAAGAATCCAATGCCTTCTGCGCCTTTCCCTCCTGAATCACACCGACAACAGTGTTGACAAGGACTACCACTCCGATGATGACCGCATCGCTGATCTCATGCAGTAAGAAAGACACGAACGCCGCAACCAGCAGAACACAGATCAGAGGATCGTTCAACTGTCCCAAAAATGCCGCGCACGGACTTTTCTTTTTTTCCTGCTCCAGTTCATTTGCACCGTCGGCGGCAAGCCTTTTTGCCGCCTCGGCTTCCGTAAGTCCCGTCTCCCGGTTTGTTTCTGCAACACTACGGCTTTTCTCCGCAACATTCTGTCTTTCTTCCGTCAAATGCCCCTCTTTCTTCTCCACCAAAAAACACCCCTCCCTATGCTTGTACGATTTCTACATGTATCGTATGCATAAAGAGGGGTGCATTATGACTGAAAACTCAGCCCCATATCATCCTGCTGATTTGACGATATCCTTATACTCCGTAAAATCCAAGTTCCATGTTCAGATTATAGATTCCGAATACCGGTAGTGTTTCGTAATTGTTATAGCTAGATCCTAATAACCACCATCTATATCCTTCCGGTAAACTGTCAATATTACTTCCCGGAAGATAGAAATAAAACGGATGTCCACCTTCGATACCATATGGGTCTGCCGCGATATAACGGATTCCATTTTCATACCAGACATCACCCTTTTCATGCGTGCACTCATAACTTTCCAGATATGCCAAATATGTATTCGAGTTTACTTTTTCCAGATTTACAAATCTTCCGCTGAATTCTGAATAATACCGTGTTCCGTTCGGATAACCATATCCGGTATCACCCATATCGGAATCACTGTACACTCCTGTAAATGTTCCGTCCTGATAAACAGTCATTTCTGTGCGCCACGCACCTGCGCCGCTGCTGAATATAAAATCTTTTGACTGTCCGCCAAACAGTTCCCCAAACGTCCGTCTTACCCAGCATCCGTCTGCACCTACATAATAGCCGCCGATCCACTGGCTTACTGCCATTGATCCATTCGCTGTCAGATAATAATCTCCAATCCACTGATTCACTGCCATTGATCCATTCGGATGCAGATAGTACCAGGAATTGTTGATCCACTGCCAGCCAGTCATCATGTAGCCTGCTCTGTCGAAGTAATACCAGGTACCACCGATATTTTCCCATCCGTTCGTTACATATCCGCCGTCGCTGTGACGATACCACCAGCCATTGCTATCCTGTATCCACTGCGAACCATATCCCGGTATCCACGCACCGTCACTGCCTACATAATAATTGCCAATCCACTCATTGACCGCCATCGCACCGGAATCCGTCAGGTAATAGTTGCCTACCCACTGATTTGCCGCCATCGTTCCGTTTGAATGCAGATAATACCACGTTCCACCGATCCACTGCCAGCCGGTCAGCATATAACCTGATCCATCAAAATAATACCAGGCGTCATTGATATAGCTCCATGTTCCTGCCGGGTAAGATCCATTGTCCTCCTGATACCACCAGCCTGTTCCATCCTGCACCCACTGTGCTGCCTCAGTCTGCATTCCTGTTCCCAAAAATGCACTTCCTACAAGCGCCGCTGCCAATGCGGCTGCGATTGTCTGTTTCTTCATAAGTAACCCTCCTTTTTCTTTTCATTTTATCAGACTCTCATCTCTTCCTCAATCTTTTTCCGAATCTCCTCCGGCACTGCATCGGAATATACCGGTTTAAAAATATGTTCTTTTATCCCGATGCCATAAGTTTTATTCCCTTTCAGATCACCTGCCAGATATTGAGAGATCGTCCATTTGTAAATTGCCCCGAAATCAAATTCAACAGATGCCACAACCGTATCCGAATCAATCTGGTTCTGATTTTCCGAAAATCCGATCACTTTCGCACCATTCTCTTTCGCCGACTCAATACAGCCAAGCCCCACTTTATTTGCATAAATAAACAGGAGATCGGCTCCTTTCGCGATCATCTGATCCGCAATGTCTTTTCCCATCTGCACATCTTCCCAACTGTTCGCATAAGCCCGGAATACCTCCGGTTTTTGAAAACCACGCTGCTTTGTGATCGAACGCACATCTTTTTCATACTGATCCAGAAGTTCTTCCATCGGTTCGCTCGGATATCCGGCTATGATCCCGAATGTACCGCTCTTGGTCAGATTGCCCGCTATGACCGCCGCAAGATGGCTTGCCTCATCTTCTTTCGGATATACGCCACACACATTCATCCCACTGCTTTCCCGTCCGTTGATGATACAAAAATCAACTTCGGGATACTCGTCTGCCACCGCGGAAACCGGTTCTTCAAACTGCGTTCCCGCAGCCAGGATGAACTGATATCCCTTGTCGGCATACCACCGGAGCATCGCTTCCGAATCCGCCTCGGATACATTTTTCTCGTAACGAAGTTCCACATCCAATGCTTTCCGGCACTCCATGATCCCTTTGTAATTTCCGGTATTCCAACTCTGATCGTCGATCTCTCCGGGAAGAAACACAACCATCTTTACAGAACCTGCCGGCTGCTCATTTCGGGGGGAGAAAGGATAGACGATACAGACAGCGCACAACAAAAACACACCCAACACGACCCATCGGATGAAATTTTTATGTGCCCGGCAACTTCGGAGCCGACTATGGATCGTCTCTTCCTTTCTCCCGCTTTTTTTCATTCCCTGCTCCTTTATATTCCGTATTCCTTAAGATTCTATACTTTTTTATCTGAGGCAAGAAGACTCGTCTTTCAGATCCCGCGTCTTCCGATGGATAAACTCACCGGCGCCGCGCGCTCCTGTGAACCGGTTCTCTTTTGCGATCACATTTCCGCGCTGCATTACAAGATCGATATATCCCTTAACCGGTACGCCCTCGTATACCGTGTAGTCAACCGCTCCATGCATATTGGCATGTGTCAGCGTCTGTTCTCTTTCCGGATCCAGAATGATCAGATCGGCGTCCGCTCCCGGTTCCAGGATCCCTTTCTTCGGATACAGACCATATACTTTCGCCGGATTGGTGCAAGCTACTTCTACAAATCGATTTAAACTGATCCGGTTCTTCATCACGCCCTCGGAGAACAAAAGGATCATACGCTCCTCCACTCCCGGAGCTCCGTTCGGGCACTTCGTAAAATCATCTTTTCCCATCTGTTTTTCAATCCCGTAATTAAACGGGCAATGATCCGTCGCAACAATCTGGATCTCTCCGTTCTCCAGACCTTTCCAGAGCGCTTCCCTGTCTGCGTCTGTCCGAAGCGGCGGCGACATAATATATTTCAATCCGTCCTCGTCTTTATATTTCTCTTCCGTCATGGTCAGATACTGCGTGCACGTCTCCACGAAAATATTTTTCTGTCTGGCTTTTCTCGCTTCTTCCACCGCTTCCAGACTTTCCTTACAAGACAGATGCACGATATAGACCGGAGCGTCTCCTGCCAGTTTTGCAAGATACAGCACGCGCCTGACTGCCTCCGCCTCCGCAATATTCGGTCTGCTCTTCGCATGATAGATCGGCGCAGTCTTTCCGCTTTCCGAATATACTTTCTTCAAATGTTCCACCACATCATGATTTTCACAGTGAAATGCCGTGATCCCATTCAGTTCTTTCATCCGCTTCAATACTTCCAACACACCGTCGTCATTGATCTTAAATCCATAAGTCAGATAGACTTTTACACTCGGCACACCGTCTTCTACCATCGATTCCAGTTCGTCCAATATCTCGTCGTTCACATGCTGGACTGTTCCGTGAAATCCATAGTCGATCACAGCCTTATCGTCTGCCAGTCTGTGGTATTCGTTCAACTGATGATGCAGATTGCATCCGGTCGGTCCGAACGCCATATGATCGACGATCGACGTCGTACCGCCGCAGGCTGCCGCCACCGTTCCATCATAAAAATCATCCACCGCTCTCGAAAATCCGACATCCAAATCCATATGCGTATGCACGTCCACTCCGCCCGGCAGCACATACTTTCCTGCCGCATCAATCACCTGCACCTCATCGGATGCAAATTTCTGCTCCAGATTTGTTCCGATACAACTGATCACACCATTTTCGATACAGAGATCCGCCTCATACGTCTCCGATGGCGATACGATCTTTCCATTCTTCACGATAGTTTTCATTACAGAACCTCCTTTTCCCCGTGCATTTTGTGCAAAATATTGTTACACTTTTCAGCTACATTAGCGTCAGTGTGCAAGAGAAAATACGCCTTGTACACCGACGCTACCCCCAGAGGATCAGCAAGTCCTCTGAGGGTATACTTCGTTCACTCACTCTTATTTTCGCGCGATCTTGATATAAATAAAATATACAAGTCCTGCGCCGATACTTCCGATCACATACGCATTATCAAAGATAAATTTGATCGGTGCAATATATTTTGCAGCGAAAATAATGATCATAGACGCAAGGAAGATCACAATGATCGGAATATTAAATCCGCCTTTGTAATTATATTTTCCTCCGTCTTCACGGAACAGATCTACGAGATCGATTTCTGTCTTATGCTCAAACAGATAAGATACAAGATACAATCCGGAAATCGGTCCCAGCAGAGCGCCAAGCATTCCACATACATTATATATCAATTCGTATGCGCTTGCCAGTGCATTCCACGGCTGTGCAAATAATGCAAGGATCGCTGCGATCAGAGCCGCCTGTTTATACGAAACTTTTTTGTGGAACAATGTCGCGATCACATTGGTCGGCGGTACAAGGTTGGCGGCAACATTTGTCGTCAGCACTGCCATAATGATAAATAATGAAAAGATCACAACAATGATCGGATTTTCAAATTTGCTGACCAGAACCGCCGGCTCCCAGATCGCCTCATGGAATGCAAGCGCCGCGCCCGCTGTTCCGCAGATTCCTACAAATGAAATGAACGCAGTCATGATCGGCGCTCCCGCAAGCTGTCCCGCAAACTGTGCTTTCTGTGTCTTACAGTTCCTTGTAAAATCTGCCATAGACAATGCGATTCCGCCGTCAAATGCGATCATGGACGACAATGCCGGGAAAAACAGCGTCCAGAAATTTTTCGTAGGATCTCCCTGAAGCGACGGCTCGGAGAGCAGTTTGCCGATACTCCAGTCCGCCGTACTGATTCCCCATACGATAACGATAAAGCTTAAGACGATCAGTACCGGAGCCGCATACTTTTCCAGTTTCTGTACCGCGCCGGAACCGGATCCCGCAATATACACATTCATCAGCCAGAAAATAATAAAGGAAATAAATAAACCTTTAAACCCAAGACTTCCCCATGCCGGGATCAATGCGGTGATGATCGCGTTGACAGCCTGTCCTCCGATCCACGCCTGCACACCGAACCAGAAACATCCGAGTACGCCTCGCACGATCGACGGAACTACCGTTCCTTTCGCTCCGAATACCATTTTGCTGAGCATTGGATACGTCAGACCATATTTCGTACCGAAATGTCCGAGTATCACTGCGAAGATCATAACAAGCGTGTGTCCAAGAACGATCGTAAACAATGCCTGTGCCCAGGACATTCCCGACACGATCAGACCACTGGCGACCTGATAGACTGCGATCGACACGATCATGCCGATCCAGAGATTTCCCATATCCCAGGCGCTCCATGTTCTCTCTTTTCCGCTCAGCGGTTTCGTGGAATCTGCATAATTATTTTTATGCTTTTGGATCTCTTCCATTCCCTGTGGGGTCAATTCCACAATGTCCCCTGTCTGCTTTTGAAAAACTGCCATACTTTAACCTCCTTCTCTCTTCACTTTTTTCATAACGACCTTACGGAACCGCTTTCCTGCATCTTTTTAAGTAACAATTCTGCCAGCTTGTACATGACTTCATTGGATTCCTTCTTCATACGCTACTCCCTAATCCAACTCATACAAACTGACAGTTTTTATTGCCATGCAGGTAGCCACTACCAGAATCACGCCTGTCACACATACTACAATA
>OGIN01001288.1_pt1 | contig 13954 bp, 10 predicted proteins | sample 1571851 | NCBI WGS metagenome assembly OGIN01 (sample SAMEA2582123, study PRJEB24529) | metagenome | biome: Human gut stool | place: China | collected 2011 | reverse complement strand
TTTAGATGTATATGGTTTAAAATTAGAAATCCTACCTAAAAAAGGATTAGTAATCGAGGGAAGTGAAGAACAGATTAGACAATGTACTCTAAAAGCGATTACATTATGTAAAAGAGAAAAAAGTAAATTTTTAGATAATATTATTTATGAATATCTAGGAGATATAAATCAAGAGGGAATAAAATTATTTATAAATTATTGTCAAAAGTTAATGGAAAAAATAATCTCTGATGAAGCTTATGATATTATTTTAAAATATATAACTTTAGTTATTTATTTTAATAAAAATGATAATAAGATAAAAAATATAAAAAATAGTAATTTTTTGGAAAATACTAAGGAATATGAAGCTATAATTCAATCTAAAGCTCTATTAGAAGGATTTTATGAAATGGAATTTTCAAAAGAAGAGTATTTAAAGATAACTGACTATTTTTTAGGAAGTCATACTTATAATATTACATACTCTTATTATGAAAACTGGGTAGAGATAGAGATAATGGTAAAAAACTTTATAGAACAAGTAAATAAAGAGTTAGAAGTAGATATAGCAAATGATGAAACTCTGATATTAGGATTGATAAATCACATAAAACCAACTATATATAGGATAAAAAATGGAATAGAATTAGAAAATAGTATTTATGGAGAAGTTGTAGAAAGCTATCCTAATTTATTTTCAATAATTAAAAAAGCTGTTGAAAAATTAGAGAATTTTATAGGGATAACATTTACAAATGATGAGATAGCCTTTTTAACAATTCATTTTAAAGCAGCTATTGATAGAAATATTAAAATAAAAAAAGAAAAATTAAAGGTTTTGATAGTTTGTGGTTCAGGATATGGAAGTTCAAAATTACTAGCTCAACAGATTAAAGATATTTATAGAGTTGAGATAGTAGATGCTATTCCAAGATATTTATTAGAAAAGGTTGAAAGAAGAAAAGATATAGATTTAATTTTAACAACAGTTCCATTAGATAATTTTAATACTAATAGAGATGTAATAAGAGTAAATCCAATTTTATCTAAAGAGGATATTCAAAGTTTAGATAACTATCCAGTTCCTAGAGATAATAAGAAGATACTTTTTTCTCAATTAATAAAGGTTTTAGAAGATAACTCTAATATTGTAGTAACAGAAAAATTATTAAAAAGTTTAAAAAATTTTTTAGATACAAAATTAATAGACGATATTTGTCAGAAAAAAAATACAATATTTGACCTATTACCTGAAAGTAGAATAATTATAAAAGGAAAAGCTAAAAATTGGGAAGAAGCAATAATTGAAACAGGAAATTTATTATTAAGAGATGGGTGCATTAAAGAAGATTATATTGATGAGATGGTAAAAATAGTTAAAGAGTTTGGAAACTATATTCTTTTTGTACCTGGAGTAATATTTCCTCATGCAAAAGCTAAATCAAAAGTTAGTAAGACAGGATTCTCATTGGCAATTTATGAAGAAGGAATAGATTTTATAGATGGTAATAAAATAAATGTAGTAATAAGTTTTTGTTCACAAGATGGTAGAGAACATCTAGATAGTTTGGTAGAAATAATTGAAAATTTTGAAGAAAATGAACTATTAAAAAAATTAAAGAGATGTAAAAATTCAAAAGATGTATTAAAATGTATAAATATATAAAAAAAGGAGAGAGTTTTTTCTCTCTTTTTTTGAAAAAAATCAAATCTTTAATTTTGTTTAAGAATATTTTATAATAAATTAGAACAAAGATGGAGGTAATATAAATGTTGAAAGATATTTTGGCGGATAATATAACTGTATTAACAAAAGTAGAAAGTTGGCAGAAAGCTATTGAGATTGCTGCTACCCCTTTATTGGAAAAAAATAAAATAAAAGAAAGTTATATTCAAGCAATGATAGGAAATATAAAAAAATTTGGTGAATATATTATAATAGCTCCAAATGTGGCTATGCCTCATTCTAGACCAGAAGATGGAGTTAATGAAAGTTGCTTAGCATTATTAAAATTACATGAACCTGTAAAATTTGATAATGGAGAGGAAGTACAATTATTTTTTGTCCTAGGAGCAAAAGATAATAGTTCTCATATCAACACATTAACTGAACTTATGGAAATAGTAGATGATGAGGAAAAAATAGAGAAATTACTAAAAACTAATACTATAGAAGAAATAAAACAAATAATATAAAAAATTCAGGAGGAAGAAAAATGATAAAAATTTTAACTGTATGTGGAAATGGAATTGGAAGTAGCTTAATGTGTGCTATGAAAATTGATGAAATTTGTAAAGAGGAGGGAATAGAAGCAGAAGTAGCTTCATCAGATTTTAACTCTGTAGCTGGAAAACAAGCAGATTTAATAGTAACAGTAAAACAACTTGCTGAACAATTACAAGGGTATAATGTAGCTGAAATAAGAAGCTATACAAACAAGAAAAAAATAAAAGAAGATGTTTTAGAAAGAATAAAAGAATTAGTTAAATAAAAAATAATAATATATAAAGTTTAGGAGGAAGAAAAATGGAGTTTTTAAAAATAATAGGAAATGATATTTTAACAAGCCCAGCATTTTTATTAGGAATTATATCTTTAGTAGGATTATTAGCATTAAAGAAACCTTTTAATAAATTAATTACTGGAACTTTAAAACCAATATTAGGATATATAATGTTGGGAGCAGGAGCAGATTTCATTGTAAAAAATCTAGACCCATTAGGAAAAATGATACAAGAAGGATTTGGAATAACAGGAGTTGTTCCAAATAACGAAGCTATAACTTCAATAGCTCAAAATTTATTAGGTAAAGAAACAATGTTTATTCTTGTAACTGGATTAGTAATAAATATAATCATTGCAAGAGTTACAAAATATAAATATATTTTCTTAACAGGACACCATAGTTTCTTTATGGCATGTATGTTCTCAGCTGTTTTGTCAACATCAGGAATGAAAGGAACAACTTTAATTTTAATTGGTGGTATATTATTAGGAGCTTGGTCAGCTATATCTCCAAGTATAGGACAAAAATATACAGATTTAGTAACTGATGATGATGGAATTGCTATGGGACATTTTGGTTCTTTAGGTTACTATTTATCAGCATTTATAGGAGAGAAAATAGGAAATAAAGAAGACAGTACAGAAAATATCGTAATTCCAGAAAAAGTTAACTTCTTAAGAGATAGTACAATATCTACAGCAATAACAATGTTAGTATTTTATCTAGTAGCTGCTATAGCTGCAGGGCCTGAATATGTTATGACTAATCTTTCAGGAGGAAAAAACTATATAGTATTTGCAATAACTTCAGCTTTAAGCTTTGCTGTTGGAGTAACAATTGTGTATAATGGAGTAAGAATGATACTATCAGAATTAATTCCAGCTTTCCAAGGGGTATCACAAAAATTAATACCAAATGCAATACCAGCAGTAGACTGTGCAGTATTTTTTACATATGCACCTAACGCTGTGTTAATTGGATTTATCTCTTCGTTCATAGGTGGAGTTATAGGAATGATCGTTCTAGGAGCAATGGGAGCAGTATTAATTATTCCTGGATTAGTACCTCACTTCTTCTGTGGAGCTACAGCAGGAATATACGGAAATGCTACTGGAGGTAAAAAAGGAGCAATAGTAGGGTCATTTGTAAATGGGTTATTACTAGCATTTTTACCAGCAGCATTATTACCAGTATTAGGAAGCATAGGATTCCAAAATACTACATTTGGAGATCTTGATTTTGGAGTTTTAGGAATCCTTATAGGAAAAGCAGTAGAAGGTGTTGGAGAGATTGGAGTATATGCAATAGTTGTAATATTATTAGTAATATTAATTGTACCAAACTTTATTAAAACAAAAACACACGTTATAAATGCAAAAGATGAGTATTAATATATAAAAAAGGAAGGTAAAGGTATGAAGAAAATATTATGTGTAGGGCATTCAGCTTATGATATAACATATCTTTTACCAAATTTCCCAGTAGAAAATAGAAAATATAAGGCACAAGAGAGAATAATGGTAAGTGGCGGACCTGCAGGGAACGCCTCTTATCTTTTAGGGAAATATGGAGAAGAAGTTTCATATATTACTACATTAGGAAATGATGTTTATGGAAATGAGATTTTAAATGATTTAAAAAGTGTAGGAGTAGATACAAAAAATATCTTAATAAAAGACGAATATGTTACACCTTGTAGTTTAATTATAGCAAATGGAAGTAATGGTTCTAGAACTATAATAAACTATCGTGAAGAGGAAAAAATAGATAAAATAGAATTTAAATATGAAAATGAACCTAAGATTCTACATTTTGATGGACATGAATTGGATTTAGCTTTAGAAGCAATAAGATTATTTCCAAATACAATAAAAGTATTAGATGCTGGGACATTTAAAAAAGGGACAGTAGTATTAGGAGCTTTAGTTGACTATCTTGTATGTTCTGAAGATTTTGCAAAGGATTATTGTGGTATAAATAAAATAGATGAGGATAATTTCTTGGAAGTTCTTCTAAAATTGAAAGAACTAAACAAAAACACTATAATAGTTACTTTAGGAGAAAGAGGAGCTATTATGGAAGAGAATGGAAAAGTAAGAAAGTTTAAGGCTTTTAAAACGAAAGCAATTGATACAACAGGAGCTGGAGATATTTTCCATGGAGCTTTTGTATATGGATTGAGCAATGGTTTTTCAATTGAAAAAAATATAGAATTTGCTTCTGCATGTGCTTCATTGTCGGTAGAAAAATTAGGTGGAAGAAACTCTATTCCTGAAATAGAAGAGGTATTAGAGAGAATAAAAAGGGGTTAATAAATGAAAAAATATAGCTATAAAGAATTAGGATTAGAAAATACTAGAGAAATGTTTAAAAGAGCAAATGAAGGTGGATACTCAATACCTGCTTTCAACTTTTGTAATATGGAACAATTACAAGCTATTTTAGAAGCTTGTGTAGAAACAGATAGTGATGTAATACTTCAAATATCTGCAAGTGCAAGGAAATATATAGGAAAAGAACTTTTACCACTAATGATAAAAGGAGCGATAGAGGAGATTAGAGCAAAAGGTTCAAAAATATCAGTTGCACTTAATTTAGACCATGGAAAAGAAGTAGATATGATAAAAGAGTGTTTAGATTATGGTTTTTCATCAGTAATGATAGATGCTTCAAAATATGAGTTTGAAAAAAATGTGGAGATAACAAAATCTGTTGTGGAATTGGCAAAAGAGTATGATGCTTCTGTTGAAGGAGAGATAGGAATTATTTCGGGAGTAGAAGATGAACATAGTTCAGATGATTCTCATTTTACTAGACCTAAAGAAGCTATTGAATTTATAGAAAAAACAGGAGTAGATTCTTTAGCAATAGCAATAGGAACTGCTCATGGAGCACATAAATTTAAACCAGGAGAAGACCCTAAACTAAGATTGGATATTTTAGAAGAGATTAAAGAAAAAATAGGTTCTTACCCAATAGTATTACATGGTTCTTCATCTGTACCTCAAGAATATATAAAAAAATTTAAAGAATTTGGTGGAGAAGTAAAAGATGCTATTGGAATTCCAGATGAAGAATTGAAAAAAGCTTCAAAATCAATTGTTACAAAAATAAATGTAGATACTGATGGAAGATTAGTATTTACTAGTTGCTTAAGAGAAAATCTTAAAAATAATCCAAAAGAGATGGATTTAAAGAAAATTTTAGAATATCCAAGAGAAGAAATGAAAAAATTCTATAGTGAGAAAATAAGAAATATATTTAAAACAAATTAAAGTTTAAAAGGTAGCCAAAAGGTTACCTTTTTTAATAAAGGGAGGGGAAATGATTGAGATATAAGATAGTTGTATCTGACTTAGATGGGACATTATTAAATTCACAGCATAGAATAAGTGACTATACAGTAAGCACAATAAGAAAACTTGAAAAAAAAGGAATAAAGTTTGTAATAGCTACAGGTAGACACTATGAAGATGCCAAATATTTCTTTAACCAAATTGGAGTGGCAAAATATTTAATTTCAGGAAATGGTTCATTTATTCATAGTGAAAATTGGAATGAGATAGGGAGAGAAAGCATAGATAGAAAATTAATAAAAACACTATTAGAATTAGAGGTTGAAGAGGGAACTTCGAGAAGTATTTATAAGGGAAAAGATTGGTATACTGATAGAATAGTGCAAGATTATATTGATTTTCATAAAGAATCAAAATATTCTCCTCAAATATCCAATTTAGATAAATTTAAAAATGTGGAAGCTGAAAAGATATTTTTTATAAATCCTAATAGAAAAGTTATAGAAAAATTAGAGAAAAAAATGAAAAATTTAGAATTAGATAAGTATTTAAATATTGCTACTTCTCAACCTACTTGTTTAGAAATAATGAGTAAAAAAGCAAATAAAGGGGAAGCATTAAAAACATTATTAAAATACGAAAATATAGATTTTAAAGAAATAATCTCTTTTGGAGATGCTTTAAATGATAAAGAAATGTTAGAAAATTCTGGAATGGGAATAATAATGGGAAATGGGGATAAAAGATTAAAAGAGATTTTAAAAGAGTGTAAAGTTATTGGAAGTTCAGATGAAGATGCTGCAGCTAAATTTTTAGAAAATCTTTTTGACTTATAGAAGAGTTAAAAAGTATAAAATTTTTATAGAAAAAATTATTGACAAAAGAAAAGTAAAGGTATATAATCATTTTCAACAAAGAAATAAAAAATAACAAAAACCATCAAGAGAAACCGAGAGACTGGCTCTATGACGTTTCAGCAACCTATCAAAAGATGTGGTGCTAATTCCAGACAGATGGCTGATATTAAAGTATATCAATCTCTATTACTTGATGGTAATAGAGATTTTTTTTATATAAACAAAACAGGAGGGATTTTATGAGCAGAGAGGAATTTAAAATTGAAACACAATTAGTACAAGGAAGTGGAGAGTTTACTGAGGGGCAACCAAGAGTATATCCAATATATCAGACTACAACTTATGACTACAACTCTCCAGAGGTTTTAGCAGAGCTATTTGACTTAAAAAGAGATGGGTATATGTATTCAAGAATAGGAAATCCAACAGTTACAGCCTTTGAAGAAAAGATAGCACAGCTAGAAAAAGGTGTGGGAGCATTGGCACTATCTTCAGGACAAGCAGCCAATGTAACAGCTATTTTGAATATATGTGGTTGCGGTGACCATATAGTATCTCTAGCAACTATATATGGGGGAACAGCTAATCTATTTAAATCTACTTTGAAAAAATATGGAATAACTGCTACTTTTGTTTCTCCAGAGGCTTCAGAAGAGGAGATAAAAGCAGCTTTTCAAGAGAATACAAAGGTGCTTTTTGGAGAAACTTTGGGAAATCCAGAGATGAATGTAATAGATTTTGAAAAGCTTGTGAGAGTAGGGAAAGAGAAGGGAGTTCCTGTTATAGTAGATAACACTCTAGCTTCTCCATATCTATGTAATCCTATTGAATATGGAGTAAATATAGTAACTCATTCAGCTACAAAATATATAGATGGGCAAGGGGCAGCATTGGGTGGAGTTATTGTAGATGGTGGAAATTTTAATTGGGACAATGGAAAGTTTCCAGACCTTGTAGAGCCAGATTCAGCTTACCATAACTTAAGTTATTGGAAAGATTTTGGAAAAGCTGCATATATAACAAGGGCTAGGGTAACTTTATTGAGAGATTTTGGAGCTTGTCTAAATCCTTTTAATGCTTTTCTTTTCTTGAGAGGATTGGAAACACTACATCTAAGAATGGAAAGACATAGTGAAAATGCTTTAAAAGTTGCAAAATTTTTAGAAAATCATGAGAAGATAGAGTGGGTAAATTATCCTAAGTTAGAGAGCAGTTATTCATATGAAAATGCTAAAAAGTATCTACCTAAAGGGGGAAGTGGAGTTATATTACTAGGTGTCAAAGGTGGAAGAGAGGGAGCAGAGAGATTTATAAAGGAGCTTACTTGGATAAGAAGTGTAATCCACGTGGGAGATTCTCGTACTTGTGTATTACATCCAGCTAGTACAACACATAGACAACTATCAGAAGAGGACCAAATAAAAGCTGGTGTTTTACCTGAAGCAGTTAGATTGAATGTGGGAATAGAAAATGTAGAGGATATATTGAAAGATATAGCTAGAGCCTTAGAAAATATATAATAAAATAGAAGAGGGAACTATTGTAACTTAATGGTTTACATTAGTTCCTTTTTATTTTGTTTTTAAAAAGATAAAAAGGTAAGTTTTAAGTATAAAATAGCATAAAATAGTATTGATAAAAAAGAAGGTATAAGGTATTCTCTTATTAAGAAAAAAAATAAGGAGGGAGTAAAATGAAAAAATTATTTTTAGGATTAATTGGAATTATGATGTCTATATTTTTAATAGGTTGTGGAGGAGAAAAGGAAGTAGAAACTACTGAAAATACAAAAAAATTGACAGTATATTGTCCACATCCATTAGAATTTATAGATCCATTGGTAAAAGAGTTTGAAGTAAAATATGGAGTATCAGTAGAGGTAATAGCAGCAGGAACTGGAGAATTAATGAAGAGAATCGAATCAGAAAAGGATAATCCATTAGCTGATGTACTATGGGGAGGAACTATAACAACAGTAGAGCCAATAAAAGATTATTTCTTACCATATACTTCTAAAAATGAAGAAGCTTTCTATGATAGTTATAAAAATGTAGAAGGAAATATGACAAGATTTACAGCAGTACCAAGTGTAATTATGGTAAATAAAAATCTTATAGGAGATATCAAAATAGAAGGATATCAAGATTTATTAAATCCAGCTTTAAAAGGAAAAATAGCTTTTTCTGATCCAGCTAAATCTTCATCATCTTTTGAACATTTAGTAAATATGCTATATGCAATGGGAAATGGAAATCCAGATAATGGTTGGTCTTATGTAGAAAAATTAATGGATAATTTAAACTATACTTTACTTTCTGGTTCTTCAGCTGTATATAAAGGAGTTGCAGATGGAGAGTATACAGTGGGATTGACATTTGAAGAGGGAGCAGTAAAATATGTAAATTCTGATGCTCCAGTAGAAGTAGTTTATATGGAAGAGGGAGTAATAGTAAAACCTGATGGTGTATATATAGTAAAAAATTGTAAAAACTTAGAAAATGCAAAATTATTTGTAGATTTCTTAACTGGTAAAGAGGCACAAAGTATGATTACAGCTCAATTAAATAGAAGAAGTATAAGAAAAGATGTTGAGCCAGGAAAAGGATTGAAGAAATTAGAGGATATAAATGTAATAGAAGATGACCTTGAAGTTGTAAAATCTCAAAAAGCAGTATGGTTAGATAAATTTAAAGATATCTATACAAAATAAGTATTGAGCTAGTGTCCATTTATAAACTTGAAAAATAGCAATAAATGGACACTTTTTATTTAAGATAGAGAGAGGTGTAAAGATGAGTGTAGCAATAAATGTGGATAATGTTATAAAAAAATTTGGAGATAATACAATTATACCAGGAATGACAGTAAATATAAAAAATGGAGAGTTTTTTACACTGTTAGGACCATCTGGTTGTGGTAAAACTACCCTACTAAGAATGATAGCAGGATTTAATAGTATAGAGGGAGGAAAAATATATTTTGATGATAAGTGTATAAATGATGTCCCTGCACATAAAAGAAATATAGGAATGGTATTCCAAAGCTATGCTATCTTCCCACATATGACTGTTAGAGAAAATGTGGAATATGGACTAAAATTAAGAAAAATTAATAAAGATGAGATTAAAGAAAAAGTGGATAAAATACTAGATGTTGTAAAAATTTCAGAGTATCAAGAGAGATTGCCAGAGAGATTATCAGGAGGACAACAACAAAGGGTTGCTCTAGCAAGAGCTATTGTAATTCATCCAAGTGTTTTACTTATGGATGAGCCTCTTTCAAACTTAGATGCTAAGTTGAGATTGGAGATGCGTTCTGCTATAAGAGATGTACAAAAGAAAGTTGGAATAACGACTGTATATGTAACACATGACCAAGAGGAAGCTTTGGCTATTTCTGATAGGATAGCTGTTATCAATAGAGGAGTAATTCAACAACTAGGAACTCCACATGATATATATACAAGACCATACAATCAGTTTGTAGCTACATTTATAGGATATTCTAATCTTTTTAGAGGGTATTTAAAAATAAGAGAGGGTAAAAAATTTGTTGTATTTAAAAGTGATTATGAAATTGAGATGGAAAATTTAGTTGATGAAGTGAAAGATAATCAAGAAGTTATAGTAGCAATTCGTCCAGAGGAGTTTTCAATAGTGCATGAAAGTGGAGAAGGGCTAGAAATGAAGATAAAGACAAGTACTTTTTTAGGAAAGTATAATACATATGAGATAGAAGCTTTAAAAGATGATATAGTAGAAAATATGCCAGCATTGGAATTTTCTCAAGATATAGGACAGGCTACAAAAATATATGGTGTAGGAGATAAATTATATTTAAAACCAAACTCTAAAAAAATAAATATCTTTACTTCTGATGGAGAAAAGAGTTTAATAAAAGGAGTTGAGGTGTATGTTAAATAGAAAGTTTAAATGGGATTTTTGGACAAGTGTAACTTTAATAATAGCCCTTATTTTTACACTATTTTTAATATATCCATTATTCTCTTTATTCATTAGTGGTTTTAAAGACCCTATAACAAATGAGTGGAGCTTAACAAACTTTGTAAGATTTTTTTCAAGAAAGTATTATTATCAAGGACTTTTAAATAGTTTTAAGGTAACTTCTTGTGTAACAGTACTGGCTATTGTTATTGGAGTTCCTATGGCTTATTTTATGTCTGCTTATAAAGTGAAATTAAAAGGTTTAGTGGAGGTATTGATTATTATCTCTATGTTATCTCCTCCATTTATAGGAGCTTACTCTTGGGTTTTACTATGTGGAAGAAGTGGAGTTGTTACAGAGTTTTTTAGAGATATTTTGGGGATAAATCTTCCTACAATATATGGATTTACAGGAATACTATTAGTTTTTACATTAAAACTATATCCATTTATCTATCTATATGTTTCAGGAGCTCTAAAAAAAATAGATGTTTCATTAAGTGAAGCAGCAGAAAGCTTAGGTTGTACAACAATTAAGAAAGTTTGCACTATTATAATGCCTCTAATTTTACCTACTCTTATGTCAGGAGGACTTTTGGTATTTATGAATGCTATGGCAGACTTTGGTACTCCTATGTTAATAGGAGAAGGGTATAATGTTATGCCAGTTTTGATATATTCTGAGTTTGTAGGAGAAATGGGTGGAAATGCTAACTTTGCTGCAGCAATGGCAACAGTTTTAGTATTTATAACTATCTTGTTATTTTTAGGACAAAAATATATAGTAAATAAGAAATCTTTTGTTATGAGCTCTTTAAGACCTATGCAAGCAAAGGAGTTAAAAGGAGTAAAGGGAGTATTGATGCATATATTTATATATTTAGTAGTATTCTTATCAATAATTCCACAAATTACAGTAGTATATACTTCTTTCTTAAAAACAAAAGGTTCGATGTTTGTTCCAGAGTTTTCGTTGGAAAGCTATGAGAAAGTCTTTTCTAGAATGGGAAATGCTATATTTAATACTTATCTATATGGAATAATAGCAATAGTAATTATAATTTTCTTGGGAATGTTTATAGCCTATATTTCTACAAGAAAAAGAAATGTTTTAACAGGAATAATAGATACAATGACAATGTTTCCATATATTATTCCAGGGTCTGTAATTGGTATCACTCTTCTTTTAGCTTTTAATAGTAAGCCACTATTACTAAGTGGTACAGCAGCTATAATAGTAATCTCATTTGTAATAAGAAGATTACCTTACACATTGAGGTCAGCAGCAGCAATACTATATCAAATAAGTCCAAGCTTGGAAGAGGCTTCAATTAGTTTAGGTTGTTCTCCAGTGAAAACATTTTTTAAAGTAACTTCAATAATGATGTTACCAGGGGTATTATCAGGAGCTATACTAAGTTGGATAACAGTAATAAATGAATTGAGTTCTTCAGTTATTTTATATACAGGATTTACTAGGACAATGTCAGTATCTATATATACTGAGGTAATTAGAGCAAGTTATGGTACAGCAGCAGCACTATCTACAATTTTGACTTTAACAACAGTTGTATCTCTTCTAATTTTCTTTAAAGTAACTGGTGGAAAAAATGTAAATATTTAATTGCTAGAAATTTAAATAAAATAGTGATAAAATAAAAATAAAAAGGAATGATTGTAATGGGAAATAAGAAATTTGTCAGTTTTAAAGAGCAGATGAAAAAGATTTTAATTTTCTATTCACTCATTCCTATTATTTTTACTGCTCTTATAGGTTATGGAATGATATATTATCTAAGTTATAGAGCAATGATAAATAATAATAATAACAATTTAAAAAATTTATCTCAGCAAACAGATGAAATAATTTCAAAGGTATATAACGAAATTGATAGATTGAGTAAGGATGAGATTTTAAAAAAGGTAATACTTGATGATGAGATCAATGAAAAAGCTTATGAACTTCTATACAAAAGTCCTTTAAATCTTGAAATTGATGGTAAATTTGTACTATATGATAAAAATATAAATATCTTAATGACCAATGCAGAGTTTCTAGGGAATAGTAATGGATATATTTGGGGACTCTTTTACAGAATGTTATCTAATAATGAAAAGACTATAAATTATGTAGGAAAGCTATATTTTAGAGAGGGAAATGTAAGTAATTTTTCTGTGGGAAAACCTATAAAAAATAATAATGAGATTATAGGTTATTTGGTTTATCATATGTTAGATAAAAATTTTGAAAAGATAATGGGAGATTCTGAAAATTTTGGTGTAGTTTTAACAGATAAATATAATAATGTTATCTCAACTAATAATGCCAATTTTAAAGATTCCTTAGATAAATTAAAGAAAGAGTTTAGAGAGAAAAAAAATTATCTGAAATATAGGGGAAGAAAATACTATATTTCTAAGCAAGAGGTTTTTTATTCAAATATAGATGTATATTGCATATCTTCTACTGAATATATTATAGATAATTTTATAGAGAGTTTTATTTATATAACTATTGTTTTCATTTTTCTTGTAATTTTTATGTCAAAGGTTGCTAAAAATATTGCTTTAAAAAAGACTAAAACAATTGAAGAGATAATAAAGGCAATAAAAAATATAGAAACAGGAGATTTAGATACTCAGATAAATATAAAATCTAATGATGAGTTTGAGATAATAGGTGATACTTATAATCAGATGCTTTTAGATATAAAAAGATTGATAGAAAAAAATAAAGAGGAAGCAACACATAGTATAGTTACAGAGATAAAACAGCTAGAAAGTCAATTTAATCCCCACTTTCTTTTTAATACATTGGAGATGTTGAGGTATACTATTCATTTAGATAAAAAAATGGCTAATAAGATAATTATTAATATGGCATCAATCTTGAGATTTAGTATAGAAAATAAAAGCTCAGAAGTAAAAATAGAGAGGGAGATTTTCTATATAAAAAATTATTTAGAAATTCAGAAGATAAGATTTGGAGATAAGTTTTCATATTCTATAGATGTAGAGGAGAGATTTTTAGAATATTTAACACCTAAACTAATTATTCAACCAATAGTTGAAAACTCTATTAAACACGGATATATTCAAGAGAAAGAGTTTAAAATATTAATTAAGATTAAGCAGAAGAGAGAGAGAATTCAGATAGGAATTTTTGATAATGGTAAGGGAATAGAAAAGCAAGAGCTAAAACTTTTAAAGGAGAAACTTTTAAAAAGAAATTTAAGCTTAAAAGAGCATATTGGAATGTATAATGTTCAAAGAAGAATAGAGTTATTATATGGAAAAGAGTATGGCTTAAATATAAGAAGCTCTTCTAATAGGGGAACTTATATAGGAATAGAGATTCCATTTAAATT
>OGIN01001284.1_pt1 | contig 13989 bp, 9 predicted proteins | sample 1571851 | NCBI WGS metagenome assembly OGIN01 (sample SAMEA2582123, study PRJEB24529) | metagenome | biome: Human gut stool | place: China | collected 2011 | reverse complement strand
CACTCGTATTCGACCGCTTTGGTTTTGCCTTTGCTGCTAGCTTTATCAATGCTATTATCTTAACGGCTGTATTGAGTGCTGGTAACTCTGGTTTGTACTCTTCTACGCGTATGCTGTATGCACTCGCTAAGGAAGGTCAAGCACCTCAAATTTTTGCTAAGTTAAATAAACGCGGCGTTCCAGTGCCTGCGTTAATCTTAACGACAGCAATCGGTTTATTTGCATTCCTTACAAGCTTTATTGGCGAAGGTACAGCTTATACATGGATTGTTAATATCTCTGGTTTATGCGGTTTCATCGCATGGGTTGGTATCGCAGTATCTCATTATCGTTTCCGCCGCGCTTTCATTGCTCAAGGAAGAGATCTTAGTGAATTGCCATACAAAGCGTGGTTATTCCCAGTTGGCCCAATCTTGGCGTTCATTCTTTGCGTCATCATCATCTGTGGTCAAAACTACTCCGCTTTCACAGGTGATACCATCGACTGGTACGGCGTATCCGTTGCCTATATTGGCTTGCCAATCTTCTTCGCAGTGTACCTTGGTTACAAATACATCAACAAAACTAAAGTTGTGCCGTTGAAAGAAGTTAACCTTGATCGTGACTTCGATAGATAACATAAAATTAGACTTGTTCATTATGAAAGTAGTGAACAGGTCTTTTTTAGTTATAATATGTATTTTTTTGATGTACAATATGTAATTATTTTATGTGAAAGCTATAATTTATATTTGTTTTTATCTAAAAGTCTTGTTATAATAAATCAAAATATATTGTAGTCAATTAGAAAGGATACAACTATGATTATTACAACAACTATGCATGTAGAAAACAGACCTGTACAAGAGTACAAAGGTGTTGTATTTGGTGAAGTAGTAGAAGGTCGTAATTTTGTAAAAGACTTTATGTCTGGCATTCGCGACATTGTTGGTGGTCGTAGTGCTAGTTATGAAGATTCTTTGATGAAAGCTCGCCAAGCAGCTCTTGATGAAATGGCTAAACGGGCTAAAGATCTTGGTGCTAATGGTGTTATTGGCGTATCCTTTGAATATAATACATTGGGTCAAAATGGCGGTATGCTCATGATTACATGTACAGGTACTGCTGTAGTACTTTAATATCAAATAAAAAATACGACAAATCAAATAAGACAAACAAAATAAAATAAAAAAAATCCCCTAATCGATGGTAAAGTGTAAAACTTTTACAAAGATTAGGGGATTTTTACTAAGGAAATGAAGTTACTAGTTAATGTTAGATTTTATGACGTTATGTACATATTAGTTATTTCGTTAGGAAAATATTAAATATTTCATTAGGTTAATATTAGTTATTTTACCTTATACCAGCTTGCGTACATAACTGGTAATACGATGAGTGTTAGAACTGTTGCCACTAGTAGGCCTCCACTAAAGGCGATAGCCAATGGACTCCAGAATACAGATCCCATGAGAGGAATCATGCCTAAAATCGCTGCGATAGCGGTGAGCATGATAGGGCGGAAACGAAGTGTAGCGGAGTTGATAATCGCTTCACGAGGTTCTTGGCCTTCTGCCTTGTGGATTTCGATTTGGTCTAACAAGATAATGGAGTTGCGGATGATCATACCCGAGAGGGCGATGATTCCTAGAATAGCCATAAAGCCTAACGGTGTTCTCGTAATATTAAGTGCTAATACAACACCGATTAGCCCCAATGGAGCAGTGAGTAGAGCCATTAACATGAGGGCGATACGCTTTAATTGGAACATGAGGATTGTCATGATTACGAAGAGCATAATTGGGATTGGTGTTAATAGCTTTTGAACGGCTGTTTCGCTTTTTTCAGCGGCGCCGTCTAGGTCAATAGAATAGCCTGTAGGCAAGGAATCTCGAATGTCTTGTAATGATTTATAGACCTCTTTTGTTTTCGCATTGCCTAAGACACCGGCTTTTACATTCGCATGAACACTAATAGTTGGCATCATGTTGCGATGCCAGATAATACCATCTTCTTGAGCCATGGTAATAGTTGCAATTTGGCTAAGAGGTACGTAGGAACCATTGCCTGTTTGAATTGGCAAGGATGAAAGAGCACTTAAGTTATGTTGCTCGTTGTCACCTAAACGGAAGGTAACAGGAATGGTTTGGTTCCCTTCGTAGTATTCACCAGACTTAGTACCAGATAATAGACTTTGTAAGTGCAAGGATACAGCGTAGCTATCGATGCCGAGTAAACGTGCCTTGTTTGGATCGATGTGAATATTGGCTACAGGTTCTGTATCTGGCCAGTCAAAGGCGATATTTTGTAAGTCTTTATCGTCTTGCATTTTTGCTTTTACTTGGTTGGCAATTTCTTTTACCACTTTTTGATCAGGACCTGCTACGCGGAGCATAACAGGGTACTTAGATGGAGGCCCAATTTGTATAAATTGAGCATTTACGAGGGCTGAAGGAAATTCTTCATTTAAATAAGACGTTAATTCATTATACAGTTTATCTCGATCCTCTAAGGATTTTGTAACGATAACGTACTGCAAGAAGTTATTTCGTTGCAATTCAGGTTCCAAGGTGAGAACGAAACGCGGAGAACCTTGTCCAATGTACGAGGTAAAGGTTGAAATACGTTCGTCACCTTGCAAATGTTCATCAATGATTTTTGCTTGGTTAGCAGTATACTCGATGGACGAACTTTGAGGGAATTGCATGGATACAATAATTTCATTACGCGTTGATGATGGGAAAAATTCCTGTTTAATTAACGGTAGTGAAAGCAAGGATAAAGCGAAGGCACCTAGAGTAGCCAATAAGACTACCTTATGATGTCCTAGTGCCCAATGTAATAGTTTTTCAAACTTATCATAGAAGGTCACATTGAGCTTGTGCATGATACGGTCTCGTTTAGTCCATTCCGATTCTGGCTTTGGAGCCTTGTTTTCAATGATTTTATAACCCAATACAGGGCTGACGAGAACAGAGGCAAACCAAGATAGGATGAGTGCCATAAATACAACAATGGATAAAGATTTTGTAAACTCTGCTACCATACCTTGTGCTAATGCTAATGGCAAGAAGCCTGCACAGGTAATGAGCGTACCAGATAGCATAGGAAATGCTGTAGATTGATAAGCAAAGGTAGCCGATTTAAAGTGGCCCCACCCTTCTTCGAGCTTAACACTCATCATTTCTACAACGATGATGGCATCGTCTACGAGGAGGCCTAAAGCTAGAATTAAGGCACCTAAGCTAACCTTATGTAGATAAATGCCGCTTTCATACATCAAGATGAACGTCGTAGACACAACGACTGGAATGGTAAGGGCTACCACAACACCTGTTCGTAAACCAAGGGATGCAAAGCTTACGAGCAATACGATGGCGATGGCTTCAAATAAGGATTGAGAGAAATCGCCAATAGATTCCTTAACGATATGGGGCTGATTCGATACTTGATTGAGTTCGAGGCCGGCAGGAATCGTTTTATTCAATTCTGCTAGCTTTTTATCAATGGCTTCACCAAATTCTATATTATTTCCACCTGCATCCATGGAGATAGCAATACCTATAGCCGGCTTGCCTTCGTAGTAGAACTGAGGACTACTAGGGTCTTGGTAGGTCATGGTTACATCGGCCATGTCACCGAGGCGCAACGTTTGGTTATTGATGCGGATTGGCATATCTCGCACCGCTTGAGGGCTATCGAATAGACCGTTGACGCGAAGATATACATTGTTTGTATCTGTTGTAATCACACCAGCTGGAACCATCATACTTTGCTGTTTAAGCGCTGTTAATAGCTGTTGTGTACTGACTTTATAGGATGCGAGTTTATCCTTGTTTATGGTTACATTGAGGGTTTGTTGTTGAACCCCAATGAGGCTGATTTTTTTAACATTAGGAACAGATAAAAGCTGACGCTTTAAGTCTTCTGCTTGTTGACGCTTTTCTTCATAAGAAAATTCATCACCACTAATGGCATAGATAATGCCATATACATCGTCGAACCTGTCGTTGATGGTCGGTCCTTGAACGCCTGCAGGCAATGAGTTCCATTCGTCGTTGATCATATTCCGCGCTTCTTCCCAAGCGGGACGAATCTTATCGGATGGCAAATCCTCTCTTAGATTGATATAAATAACGGATTTGCTACCATCTGTGAAAGATTTTGTATAATCTACACCAGGAAGGTCACGTAGTTTTTCTTCGAGTTTGTCCGTTACCTGATTCGACATTTCTTGTGGAGAAGCCCCCGGCCAAGCAACACCGACCACCATGGTGCGCATCGTAAAATCAGGATCTTCCATGCGTCCCATATGGGTAAATGAGAAAATACCGAAGGTGAGGAGCACAGCCATGAAGTAGTAGATAATGGACTTGTGTTTAAGAGCCCATTCGGCTAAGTTAAATTGTTTCATTGACTAACCGCCGTCCCTTCTTGTAATTGTTGGGTGCCTGCGGTGATGACAATGTCACCCTTAGCTAAACCAGATGTGACGATGACGGAGTTCTTACCGAATTCACCAGTCTTGATAGGGACGAGATGAGCCTTCTTATCGCGGATGATATAGACCGCATTATTACCGTTAGAGTCTTTCACAAGAGCTGTCAATGGGATAGAAATATTGGTACTATCTGTGGTAGATAGATTAGCATTGACCGTCATACCTAGTTGTACCTCTTTAGGCGCATTTTGTAAGGTAATTTTTACGGTATACGTTCTGGCTACAGGGTCAGGAACTGGTGAAATTTCACGTACTACACCTTGCACGGTTACATTAGGTAGAGCCCAGAAGGTAATAGTAGCAGGGCTTCCTACATGAATTTTACTCAATTCTTGTTCAGGAAGGGCAATGACTGCTTCTGGGTCGTGACCGGCCGCTAAGGTACCAACGCTTTGACCGGCTGCTACGACTTGTCCTGCTTCAATATTGAAAGCTGTAATAATACCTGTATCAGGGGCCGTTAAATTAGTATAGCTATTTTGATTGCTGCTCAAATTAAGACTTGCCTGTGCTTGTTGTAATTGAGCAGAGGCCGCATTCAATTGGTTTTCAGCTTGGTCTAATTGCAATTTACTAATTGCTTGTTGTGCATAGAGTTCGCGGTATCTTTTAGCATTGGTTTCTGCCAATTCGTAGGCCGATTGAGCAGCTTTTACAGCACCTTCAGCATTTTGCACCTGTGCCGCCGTATCAGAACCATTGATTTGAGCAATAACTTGTCCTGCTTGAACGGAATCTCCTACATTAACAAATTTGTTGAGCACGCGCCCTCCAATTTGAAAGGCTAAATTTGTTTCTGTTTTATTATGAATGGTGCCTGCATAGCCAGCATCAGTAGTTCCAGACTCTTCCCCTATAGTGATGGTGCGCACCTTGAGACTTGTATCTTCAGGGGGCTTTTCTGATCCACAACCACTTATGATGGCGGTCCCTATTAATAGGGCGCCTATGGTTGCTATGATTCGTTGATTCATAGAATCTCTCCTTTTACTACCATATATAAGTCCTATGAAATACACTATACAAAATGATCATAGGACTTTATATTTTATTGAACTTATTTTAGGATAGCAATTATTTCTAAATTAGCTATTATTTCTATATTAGATTTAATTATATATTTTATACAATTTAATAATACTATATTTATGTTGAAAGTTCTAGCCTTTATGCAGAAAATAAAAGAATTATATACTTAATGTATATAATTGGTGATAATTTTTTAAAGTAATCTATATATTTTGATAGTATATGTATTACTTATTTTATGGATACAAAAATGTATCAAAAAAGTGAGCCCTCTATTGATTGAGCTGTATCCAAAAATATGTCCAATTTTTGGGGTACAGTTCATAGGAAGAGAACTCACTTCTTTAGCTTTTGTCAGCTTTTGTTTATGTATAGTTTGAACTTTATTTTTCTTCTTCTTGTTCTACAATAGGTTCTTCATAGGTTACAAGAATTTTATCAATACGAGTATGATCCATATCGATAACTTCAAAGGTATAGCCATCCCATTTTGCCTTGTCTAATTCTTTTGGAATGCGACCGAAGAGGACGTTTAAGAGACCGCCCATAGTTTTGTACAAATCGTCTTCTTCACCTGGTAATTCTTGATCGATGTGAAAGAATTCTTTAAATTCATCTACATTGAGAAGGCCATCTACGAGCCATGCACCATCACGTTCGATGATTTTGTTTTCTTCTTCCTTGATTTCTTCCTCACCGGAAGGCATAAGGCCTACGATTTCCTCCATGATATCATGCAAGGTGACAAGGCCTGTAAAACCACCATATTCGTCGAGGATAATTGCTTCATGAACGCCTTCTGTACGTAGGACGTTCAATAATTTCATGAGTGAAATGGATTCAGGAACGAGAACAGGTTCTTTCAAACAAGCTTTGATGATATCGTGAATAGAACTTTCACTAGGACGTTGCATAATTTGAACTAATACATCGGATACGGTAACGAGACCCTTTAATTCATCCAAGGAATCGGTACCTACAGGAATGCGGTAATGGTTGGCATTCTTGAGAACCTCCATGATTTCGTCTTCCATACCGTTAAGATCAATCCATTTGAGCTGTGTACGAGGCGTCATTATATCACCTGCGTTCATATCTGCGAGATGGAAGATATTTTCTACGAGGATAGGTTCTTCCTCTTCGTAAGCACCCATGGCAACGCCTTCGGTAAGCATTTTATTAATTTCAGATTCTGTAACAGGGGCTTCTTCTTTTACAGTAACGCCTAATATTTTTAAGAGGAATTCTGTGGAAATGCCGAGGAAGCTAACGATTGGTTTTAGGGCTACAGAGAGCCAATAAATCGGTTTTGCTACCACCACAGCGATGCCCTCAGGGCTATTTAAGGCCAATCGTTTTGGCACGAGCTCCCCTATAACGAGGGATAAATAAGTGATGATCGCAACGATGAGGAAGGAGCTTACAGAGGCTGCGTAGGGTTCAATGCTTGGAATAGTAGCAGTTAATATTTCTTCTAAAGGACCAGAGAAGGTGGCACCAGAATACAAACCAGTTAAAATACCAACGAGGGTAATGCCAATTTGAATCGTGGAGAACATATCATTTGGGTTCTCTGCCAATTCAAAGGCCTTTTTCGCGCGTTCATTACCTGCTTCAGCCAACTCTTCAAGCTTACGTTTTTTAGCGTTTACGATGGCTAACTCCGTCATAGAGAATAAACCATTCGCGATGATTAATACGATGATAATTATAAAATCTAAGGTCAGATCACTGTCCATGTAAGTAAATACTCCTTTTTAATGACATACAATTCTGCACATGAGAATAATAGAAATATTACTCCTAGTATACCATATCGGCATTAATAAGTGTTTTTAGCACAGAAAAAGGAGGGTTGCTGCTTTCATTTTTTCTTTTGTACGCATTAAATGCTACAAAAATATGTATTTCCTTTGTTGTCTACTATAATATGATTGATTTTAATTTGTAACTAGTACCCTAATAAGGGTATAGTATGTATAGAAATTAAGATTAGTATTAAATTTTAGGTTATATAATTTGGATCTGATGATAGGATTATATAGATGGCAACAGAGCAAGAGTGGGAAAGTTTATTACAAATTAAAACTTCTGGCCGCGACGATAGTCGTTCCGATACGGAGCATCATCCGTACGAGCCGACGGATTATTGCGTGTTGGAGCGTTTGGCAAATAGTGGTCATATTCTCAAGAAACATACCCTCATTGACTATGGCAGTGGCAAGGGTAGAGTTAGTATTTTTATGGCTTACCAAACGGGCTGTCATTCTATAGGCATCGAATATGATGAACGGCTATATGAAAAGGCTTTGATTAATGGTGAAAGTCCAGCAGCGCGCCATCGCGTATCTTTTGTACACGGTGATGCGGCTCTCTACGAGTTACCTGAGCAGGCTGATCGATGTTTTTTCTTTAATCCCTTTGCACTCCATACGATTAAGCGGGTATTAGGAAATATCTTTGATTCGCTATATCATAACCCTCGGGAGATTAAGTTATTTTTCTACTATGTTAATGAAGAGGTGGAGAACTTTTTAAATAACCATGTGCGTTTGGAAAAAGAGGAACCTATTGATTGTAGTGATCTCTTTGAAGCAAGCGATGCAAAAGAACGAATTCTCGTCTATTCAGTCAATTTGTTTTAGTGTAGTAATTTAATACTTTTATAATGAAATAATTTAAGACCTTTAAAGACATTTATGTAACTTAAATAACCTCGGTTTGAATAGTGCTTTAGTAGTATGAAATGCATACTATTTGGAACGTATTCAAATTGAGGTTTTATTCTATTTTTAAGGAACTTTCACCTAGATTATTAAGGAAAAAGCAGATAAATTCTGCTATAATAATATATTAGAGATTATAAAATCAATTCATTTTTATGGTTCTATACATTGATTCGTATACGATAATGTAGCGGATAGGACTGAGTGTATTGAATACAGGAGGTGTATATGGAACTCATCGATACAATGTTGATTGAACGCATTCGTAAAGCTTTAATTAAACGATATGACCGAGATCAACAGATTCAACAAATGATTGAAGAAATTGGTGCAGAGGAAGGCCTTAATGAGTCCGAATTGGCTATCGTTTACCAAGCTTATTTAGAAGTAAAGGAACGGGTGTATTATACATCTTCTCTCGTTGATTTGTGGAATCAAATTGAAGATATTCAAAAACGTATGGCCTTATTGCATTCTTACGAATCTTTAGAAGAAGATTTATTTGGCGATGTGCTAGGTGACGATAAGGAAGATATTGTCATTTCTAATACATCTGGAGTTGGCAAGGGTGTTAGTCACAGTGATGATGCATATGCTATGGAACAGATACAATTATCTGACGTTCCTGTGCATCATGATTCTACGGTGGGTATGAATCATATTAAATTGAATGAATTAAAATCTATAGGTGGTCTTTTTACTGGTTTTGGTGAAAGCTCTGGTAAGGAAATGGCAGATTTTGAAGATACTGCGATTGAGCAGCTTGATGTAAAACCATTAGAAGGCGTTGAAAGCTTAGCAATTCATCATTTAGATGAAAATGAAGAGTTAAATGTAGATGGTCTTGATGAATTTTCGAAAGATAAGAAATCAGAGGAAGCTAAAGTGGATGATGAGGATATGTCGTCTATCGATCCATACACGGCGGTGAATGCTTTGTTGTTTGGTAAAGCCGGTTTAGAATCTGATAAAACAAATAAGAAGATGGAAAAGCTTCTTAAAAAGCAATTAAAACGCGTTGACGATGAATGGGCGCGTATCAGCGGTTCTGAGGACAAGAAATCTAAGGACGATAAAAAATCCAAAGAGGACAAAAAATCTAAAGAAGATAAAAAGTCCAAGGAAGAGAAGAAATTTAAGAAAGATAATAAGTCTAAAGAAGATAAGAAAGATAAAAAACACAAGAAGCATAAAGAAGATAAGCTTTATAAAGCCGAAGAAAAGTTAAAGAAAAAGAAAGATAAGGCTGAAAAGAAGCTTAAATTCTTAAACGATAAGTTAAAAACAGTCTTCTTAGCGGATACTTTCAAGAAAAAAGATAAGAAGAAAGACAAGAAAAAGGATAAAAAATACAAAAAAGATGAATCCGCAAAAAAGCAGGAACGATAGTTTCCGTATGGAATAGTAAGGCCTCTGAAAAGATGGCCAAGGAGAGTGCTAGTGCGAAGAAATCAGCAGGTGCTGAGACTATCGACCGTGGATGCGGTAAATGCAAACGATGTAAAGGTCCTAAATGTAAGAAATATCCAAGATAATTGATAGTTATGTAATTAGTAGAATGTTACGTAATATATTACGTAGCATATATGTAGCATATATAAGTAGTTTATGTTATTTTATTTATCATTTAGGCCGTATAGTTATGTAGTTTTGTTACGTTTGTAACAATATAGTTATTTTTCTAACATACTAGTTAGGTTAGCAGTTAGACTAATCATTTAGTTTAGTGTTAGGCTAATAGTTAAGTTTAGGGTTAGGTTAATAATTAGAGTTATAGGATACAACAGTTAGGGGTTAATAATGAACCGATGGCAGCGATTATTTGAAGGCATAAAGACAGAGATTAAGGTATTTATCTTTTTCTCTGCTTTGTTGACTGCATTTAGAATCGTGTTTCTTGCAGTATTTCAATCACAACTAGCTTCTGTGACGATGGAGAATATCCTCACATCCTTGTGGTTAGGCTTTAGATTGAGTCTCAAGACCGTCGGTTCTTTGTGTTTACTGGGCTTTTTAGGGGGCACTTTGGTGCATACCTTTGTACCTAAATGGCCGTCATTGCGCATTAAACAAGTGATTTACTCCATTGCCACAGTATTATTGACCTTTTTATTTTTGGGACGCATTCCGTTCTATAAAATCTTTAACTCCTCTTATAATGCGATGCTCATCAACGGTAAAAACGATGATATCGGCGCAATTGTAAATACAGCGATCAACGAATATAATGCCCTCATGTACATCATTGGGGCCGTTGTATTGAGCGCAGCTCTTTGCTGGTTCCTAGTTCGTTTTTTAGCGTGGAACACGAAGAAATATAGTGACTACGCTGATGATCTAAGGAATGGTGATGATGCTGATGATTTAAAAAATATTGATTCTGCAGATAATCAACGACTTTGTACTACTTGGTATCCTAAGACAAAGAAAACACAATGGATGACGGGCATTGGGCTGACTATTGTTATCGGCGTACTAGGGCTATTCTTTAGATTTGGCGGTGCTTTCAGCTATACGAACTCCATCAACTGGGAAAGTGCGGCTCGCCTCAGTTCCAATCTGTTGAATGAAAATATCCTCGACGATGTGCAGGCTCTCTATCGTGTTAAAAGCATTGCTAAACGGACGGCTGAGCTTGAGGTTATTAACTTAACGCCTCAAGAGCTAAACGAAAAAATCACTGCCGTTGGCGGTAAGTTTAATGGCACTAATTTTGACGGTTCTTTCACCAGAACCATTACAACACAGCGATTAGCGGAGCAACCACAGTCCATAAACCTCGTTCTTGGAGAATCCTATGGCTTGTGGCCGTTCCTCGCTGAATATAACGAGCCTGGTGCGTACCTTGTTGAACAAGGTCGTAAATATGCTGCCAGCCCTCAAGCGATGAGCACGCAGCTAGCCCTCGCGCAAGGTACAGGCACGATGCCGGCCATCAATGGTTTGTTGACGGGTATGCCTGACACAGGTTTATATCCTAACTATGAAGGTGAAAGTTTCAAAGAGCCTTATGGTTTAGGTATTGGTCCTGTTATGAAAAAGCTAGGCTATAAGACTGTATTTTGGTATGGTGGCTTTAGTACTTGGCAAAACGTTAAGAACTTTGCTTTATCTCAAGGCTTCGATGAATTCCACGATGCTTCAGAAATGCCAAGCGAAGACGGCAACGCTTGGGGTGTAGGCGATAAAGATTTATTTAAAGCTATTTCTGCCTACATGGATCAACATAGAGGGGAAAAAATCATCAATGTAATCATGACGACCTCTAATCATCCGCCGTATAGCATCAATGTGGCTAAGGAAGGCTACGATGTGAATAAGGTAAAAGGTCATGTACCAGACTCCATTTCCGATGATGATAAGCAATTGAATGAAATGGGCCACATTTGGTATGCAGACCACGTAATGGGTGATTTTATCGCTCGCGAAGAAATAGCAGATCCTTCTGCACTCTTCGTCATTACAGGTGACCATAGCGAACGCTTTAACTTTGCTCGTGAAGTAGGTCCTAATGTGGCGTCTACTATTCCTATTATTTTTTATGGTCGCGGCATTCATAAAGATTGGCTTGCGCCTAATGCGTTCGGCATGAGCATTCAAATCATTCCAACCTTGGCGGAATTAGTAGGCCGTCCAGGTCAAACCTATGAAGCGATGGTGCCTAGTTTGTTTACACAAGAGGAATTTGTATTTAATCATAGACTATATCTCGATAAAAATGGCAAAGTGTTAGAACAAAGTGCGAGCATGCCTCAATCTTATGGAGATATGATTAAAAACATGCGCGAACTTGCGGCATGGCGTATTAAACATGGAAATAACATTAAGGAAAGGGTATATAATTAATTTAAGATTTTTAATTATATAAGGAGTGTAATAGTATTCCTTAGTTTTGGGAGAAAAAATGAATATTGTTGTAATATCAGATAAAAATAATGAAGTACGTAGACAAAATGTTATAAATGAATTTAAAAAAAAAAATATAAAATTTAGCTTTTTTGATGCTATTATGGCTAATAAGATGTCTAAAGAGGAGTTAGATGCAAAATCTATAAAAGATACTTTTTTGTCTCCTAGTGAAATTGGATGTGCTTTAAGTCATTGTGGTGTATATGATGAATTTCTTAAATCTGATGAAAATAGTATCATGATATGTGAAGATGATATTCATTTTACAGAATATTTTAATTATGATTCATTAATAAAAATAAAAAATCTTTTAGAAGAAACAAATGAACCTCGTTTAGTAGTACTACAAAAGAGTATTTATCATAATAAACGTATACGAAGTGTGGGAGATAATGTAAATTTATATTCAACACGTAATGCATTCTGTACTCATGGATATATGATAAATAGAGCAGCAGCTAGAAATATTAAAGTTTTTCAGACCCCTGTAAGATTTGAAATTGATGCATTTAAATTTTATTATTGGTTAAATGCATGTAAATTATATTGTTTAGATAAAGACTTTATAGTACAACTTGCTGAGGACATAATTCCATCAACTGTAGAAAAGTGTTGGAAAGATACTCGTAAAGCAAAAAAAGATGCTACATATAAAGAGTTATATAATCAGTTACCTTTAAAAGGTAAATTTATTAGCCAATTCAGAAGATTAAATAAAGCCATTAATAAACCATTTGAATCTTTAGATTATTAATTGGATAAGCGTAAAATATATATTTTATGTGTCTAAAATAATATTTTTAAAAGAGAAAGGTAAAATGATGTCCTCTTTATCTGTAATCATTTTAGCCAGAAATGAAGAACAACATATTGTAGATTGTATTAAGAGTATTCAATTCGCTGATGAAATCTTAGTTATCGATGATGGTAGTACAGATAAAACAGTATTACTTGCTACTAGATTGGGTGCAAAGGTTATACCACATCCTTTAAATGGAGATTGGTCACAACAACGATGTTTTGGTATTTCAAAAGCTCAAAGTGAATGGATTTTATTTGTCGACTCTGATGAGCGAGTATCATCAGAGTTAGCAAAATCTATTCAACGAGCTATTCAAGGTGAACCGAAGGCTTACTGGCTACGTAGGTATAACTTGTTCCATCATAATCAAGCAATCCATGGTGTGGTGAGGCCTGATAAGGTGTTACGATTGATGCCTCGAGAGCGAGCAACTGTGGAAGGTGCTGTTCATGAAGCCTTTATCAGCCCATATCCTCAAGATACATTAGAGGGAAAATTATATCATTATACATATGATAATTGGCATCAATTTTTTGAGAAATTTAATAAGTATACGACAGTAGCAGCTAATAAATACAAGGCACAAGGGAAGTCTTGTAACTTTTTAGGGGATATTATATTACGCCCTATATGGGCATTTTTTAAGATATATATCTTGCAAGGTGGGATATTAGACGGAAGAATAGGTTTTCTATTATCGATCTATCATATGATGTACACTATGACAAAATATGTAAAATTATATTATTTAAATAAATCTAATGGACAATTATAGTTAGTAACCTATATAGAGTTATATAAGTTACAGTTTGGGGATATTATTGTTCTTATATTAAGATATTAGTAATGAGTGAACAATTTTTTCTATCCCTACAACAAAATATAAAATTAATGCTTTGGGCTCCTATATTGAGTACCATCTTACGCATCATATTTATGATTGTGTATAATCCGTACTCTACATGGAAAGGTCGTTGGAAATCAGCTCTAGGTTCATTGCGTTACGGCTTCTGGTGGGGCATGGATTTTGATGCTTATGTATT